>ERZ773272.190-NODE-190-length-24993-cov-2.824044_pt1 | contig 24993 bp, 18 predicted proteins | sample MGYA00511891_ERZ773272 | MGnify/ENA primary metagenome ERZ773272 (study PRJEB29015, sample SAMEA2738150) | human oral metagenome | biome: human oral; feature: human-associated habitat; material: saliva | place: China | collected 2198 ...
TTGCAGCCTTTCTGTTGTTTCTCAAAGAGAATTATCCAGTAGAGTTTCGCAAAATAGAGGAGCATGTGCGCTTTGTTGTTCCCAACTTCCGAGAGTTCTATCTCGTGCCCAATAAGGGATATGTCTCGCTAAAATGGTATGACACTTCAGGCAATGATTATGTGCTAACTGCCGACCAACTCTCCGATGGATCTATACGCTTCATCGCGTTAGCTACTCTGCTTTTGCAACCGCAAGAGACGATAGCTCGTGTTATCATTTTGGACGAACCTGAACTTGGATTGCACCCCATGGCTATTGATGCTCTGGCGCATCTTATAGAAGACGCCTCGCTGAAGTCACAAATTCTTGTGTCCACGCAGTCCAAAGAATTGATAGATTATTTCGAACCCCAAAACATTGCAGTTGTGGAGATGGCAGAAGACTCTCATACAACGACCGTTCAGCAATTGGATAACGAAGCTTTATCCTCGTGGCTCGAAAATTATACCTTGAGTGAACTATGGGATAAGAATGTACTGGGAGGAAGACCATGAAGCAAATCATTCTACATATCGTTTGCGAAGGACAGACTGAAGAAAGCTTTGTAAAGAAAGTGCTGCAACCTTATTTGAGAAGTTACGGAATTGTGGCAAAGCCTATTTTGGTTACTACGAGCAGAAGTAAGCGTGCACAAGGCGGGATTGTTAATTTCTCCCATGTCGAAAGAGACATCCAAGACACTTTGAAGCTGTGGAGTAGCAACGCTTATGAACATCATGTGGTGACTACTTTCATTGATTATTATGCGCTTCCCAATGACTTCCCTGGATTTAGCGAAGCTCAGAAGTATTTTGAGCCCTACCAGCGCGTGGAATGTTTAGAAAAAGCTTTAGGTGAGCACATCCAGTCATCGCGTTTTCTCCCTTATATCCAACTGCATGAGTTTGAAACCTTGGTGCTGTGTGGTTATCAACATCTTGCTGCATATTATCCTGATTGTAAAGGATTGGAAGAAAAACTGAAGAAAGAATTTACCAGTCAGGAAAATCCTGAATTTATTGATGGTGGAACGACCACTGCACCAAGTAAGCGTATCTTAAAGCTCTTAGAAAGTGCCTATAAGAAAAAGTACAATAAACCCTTTATGGGAGCTTATGTTACGGCGCAAGTGGGAATAGAATGCTTGCGAGAGCTTTGTTTCCACTTCAATCAATGGGTGGCGCAGATTATTGCCTTGGCTGATGCCACAAGAGGGTAAGGCTTAAGATTAGTATTATCCCCCCCAAACACATAACATCATATTTCCTCATGAAAAAATTCCTACTCTCTCTCCTTGCTCTTCTCACCTTCTCAGCTGCTTATGCCGATGAAGGGATGTGGCTCCTCAAACTTATGAAGGAGCAACACCTAGAAGATTCACTCAAAAAGGCTGGATTGCAAATCAGTCCTAGCGAACTCTACAACGAAACACAACCCTCCTTGCGAGATGTCATCGGACGTTTCGGAAATGGCTGCACAGGTGAGGTCGTGTCCTCCAAAGGCTTGGTGTTCACCAACAATCACTGCGGATTCTCCTATGTGCACGCTATGTCTAGCATCAAACACAACTATCTGCAAGAGGGTTTCTTTGCGCAGAAAATGTCGGAAGAACTCCCTGTGCCCGACCTCACGTTCACCTTCGTAGTGAGCATCGTAGATGTGACTGCGCAAGTCGAAACTGAGGCAAAGAAGGCGAAAGTTGATGAATACTACCGTCAAAGCAATCTTTTCCTCCGTCCGCTTGCCGACAAGATGCTCAAAAAGAACAAAGCCTTTGCCAAGAAGCGCGGTGTAACGCTACGCATCGTACCTTATTTCGGAGGAAATCGTTACTATGCCTTCTACGAACAACGCTATGACGATGTGCGCCTTGTGGTGAATCCTCCACAACAAGTGGCACAATTTGGTTTTAATCAAGACAACTGGGTGTGGCCTCGTCACAATGCCGACTTTGCCGTGTTCCGCATCTATGCAGGTGCTAAGGGACAACCAGCAGCATATTCTAAAAACAACCAACCTCTCGAGTGCAAGAAATGGTTGCCTGTGAGTTTGAAGGGCATTGGTGAGAACGACTATACGATGATTATGGGTTTCCCTGGCAGAACGAGCCGCTATCTCACCGCGTCGCAAGTGCGCCTTCGCACAGAAAGCATCAACGAACCCATCAACCTCGCTGGAGATGCCGAACTCCGTTTTATGAAAGCCTTGATGGACAGCAACAAAGACATGGCGCTCAAATATGCCAATGACTATATGGGCTTGGGCAATATGGTGAAAAACTTTGGAGGAATGAACGCTAGCGTGCGTTCCACTGGTTTGCTCAACATCAAAGCCGAAGAAGAAAAGCGTTTCCGCGCCTTTGCAGCACAGAGTGGTAAGCCAGAATATGTGCACATCATCGACAGAATGGACTCCCTCGTGGCAGCGGTGAAAGACACCCTCCACGACTACAATTTGCTGCGTTTCACCTTTGGTGCACAAGATTTCAAAAACGACCGCAACGCCGTGGCTACGGTGGACAAAGCCTACGACTTGGGTAAGATGAAACTCCTATCGGGCTATTGGGCAAAATACCACAAACTTGCGCTGCAACCTGAGTTTGTGCAAAAAGATATGGGAGCTTATTTCGATGCTCTCTATCAAAATAGCCTCTTTGCCGACAGTGCAAAATTGAAAAATGCCACTGCCGAAGCATTGGGCAACGATGTTCTCGCCACCCACTGGGCTACCTACCGCAAAGCCCTCTCAGCCTATCAACCTGCTGTGGAGCGTTATGAAAAGAAAGTGGCAGAATTGAATCGCATCTATGTGCGTGGTCTTTGCGAGATGTACGACTGGACGAAGAGTCCCGATGCCAATTCCACTCTCCGTATGACCTATGGTCACATCAAGGGCTATGCTCCTCGTGATGCCGTTCGCTTCGACTGGAAAACTACCCTCCGCGGTATGTTTGAAAAAGAAAACCCTACTGACCCTGACTATGTGGTGGATGAGAAACTCCGTCAACACTATCTCACCAAAAACTATGGTCAGTATGCCAACGCCGAAGGAGAATTACCCACTTGCTTCTTGAGCAACAACGACATCACAGGAGGTAATTCGGGTAGTGCCGTACTCAATGCGCGCGGAGAACTCATTGGTCTTGCCTTCGACGGCAACATCGAGAGTCTATCGTCCGATCTTCGTTTCAACCCCACGTTGCAGCGTTGCATCAATGCCGACATTCGCTACATCCTCTTCGTCATCGACACCTATGGCGGTTCCAAATATCTCATTGATGAAATGGAGATAAGAAAATGATTCCACAAGCCTTCCAACAACAGATGTGCGCCCTCCTCGGAGACAACGAGGCGGGCGCGCTCTGCACAGCATTATCTAGCGGAAATCTGCCCACCAGCATCCGCACCAATCCTTTCAAACCCCTCAAAGATGGGGAAAACCTTTTTAGACAAACGGACAATGCTGTGTCGCCCTCCGACGTTGCTGATTCTCCCACCTTGCGTCCTGTGCCTTGGTGCTCATCTGGAAGCTATTTGTCGGAACGTCCCTCCTTTGCGCACGACCCTTTGTGGCACGCTGGTGCCTACTACGTGCAAGAAGCCGCCTCTATGTTCATTGCGCAAGCCTATAAAGTCATTGAATCTACGTTCTCAACGGACAATATGATGAATGCTCCGTTGAAGATGCTCGATCTTTGTGCAGCTCCTGGGGGCAAAAGCACCCTTTGGCGCAGTCTTCTTCCAGATGAGGCTTTGCTCGTAGCCAACGAACCCATTCGTCAGCGCGCGCAGATTTTGGCGGAAAATCTCACCAAATGGGGACATCCTCACACCTTTGTCACACAAGCCTTCCCTGATGCTTTCACGAGTTTAGAGGACACCTTCGACATCATCGCTACCGATGTGCCGTGTTCGGGCGAGGGAATGTTTCGCAAAGACGAACAAGCCCGTGAGGAGTGGTCACCAGCAGCTGTTATTTCCTGCGCAGACCGTCAGCGCGACATTCTCACTTCTGTGTGGCCTGCGCTGAAAGAGGGTGGTTTTTGTGTCTATTCCACTTGCACTTTCAACCGCGAAGAAAATGAAGACCTCGTGGCTTGGGCTTGTGACACCCTCGGAGCTGAATTAGTGGAAATTCCTACTGATCCGGCTTGGAACATCGCAGGCGACACCACAGGGCGCAACCTCCCCGTCTATCATTTTTTCCCACATCGCACCGAGGGTGAAGGACTTTTTCTTGCATTGCTTCGCAAAAAAACGCAAGATGTTGGAGAAAGTCTTTTAGGTGGTGACACTTTTCTTTCGAGTAAATGGGAGAAAACACAAGGTAGTCGCGCTGCAAAAGGAAAAAAACGCGGAGATACTCCCTCAACTAAGCCCAATGCCACCTTGCTTTCGTGGTTACATAACGCCGAAGATTTTACTTTTCAATGCTCAGAAGCTGGAGTGTGGACAGCTGTTCCCACAGCCTTTGTAGGTATTCGAGAGCAACTGGCACAAGTGGTACCTTTACTCATCGGAGGTATCGAAATAGCAGAAGAAAAGGGCAAAAAACTCATCCCTCAACACGCACTTGCTATGTCCATTGCTGCCTCATCTTCCGCCTTTCCACGTGTGGAGATAGCGCGCGACTCGGCACTCGCTTATCTGCATCGCGAAGCTATCACCCTCCCAGCCGAAGCACCGCGCGGCTATGTGCTCCTCACCTATCGCGGACTCCCCTTGGGGTTTGCCAACAATCTCGGCAATCGTGCCAATAATCTCTATCCTAATGAGTGGAGATTGAGAAATCTCTGACGATTCTTCAGAGCATCGTGTTTTCAACTCTACTCTACGATACCCAACATCCTATCAGATGTTACCGTCTGATGATGTTTCACCGCAACATCTTCGTCCCACAACATGGATATTCTAGTTGACGACGAATACTAGCACAAAGGGTTTGTGACCCTCTCATATCTACAACATGCACTATCTCGAATTCATATTTACCCTCTCTCCCAGTTCCGAAGCCGCCTATGATGTGTTGAGCGCAGTTTTGGCAGAAATCGGATTTGAAAGTTTCGTTCACACCGACGAACTTGACTTACCCCGCGTTGCCATCAACAACAATTTCCCTGAGTCGGCAGTTTTTGCTGAAAAAGCTGACGAAGACACTTTCAAAGCCTACATCCAGACCGACCTCTTCGATGCCGATGCACTCGCAGCTGTCTTGGCAGATTTCCCCATTCCAGACGTGAAGATCACCTACCAACAGTCGGAAGCAGAACACAAAAACTGGAACGAGGAGTGGGAGAAAAACTATTTTCAGCCGCTCATCATCGGTGATGTCACTGAGCATCCTCGCTGCGTCATTGCTGCCACCTTCCACAAAGATGTGCCACAAGGGGACTACAACATCCGCATCAACCCACAAATGTCGTTCGGCACGGGTCATCACCAAACCACGGCTCAGATGATTGACCGCATCCTCGCCGATGATTTCAAAGGAAAGTTTGTGCTCGACATGGGATGCGGCACCGGTATTCTAGCCATTTTGGCAAAAATGCGTGGAGCCTCCCGATGTGTAGCCATTGACTACGATGAATGGTGCGTGAACAACACACGCGACAACATCGCCCTCAATGAGATTTCAGACGTCATGGTGGTACATGGCGATGCCTCTGCCTTACAACCGCTCGCCAACACCTTTGATGTCATTATAGCCAACATCAATCGCAACATTCTGCTCCAAGACCTCGACAAATATGTGGCATCATTGCGCATAGGAGGGACCATCTATATGAGTGGATTTTACACAGAAGACGTGCTGAGCCTCGTGGAGAAAGGCACAATGCTCGGACTCTCGCTGGTGGATGTGAAGCAACGCGACAACTGGGCTTGCTTGAAAATGAGCCGTTAACTGATATTCAGTCTCTAACTTTTTGCTTTAAGATGACAGCTCGCCTTTTTCTCTTCCTTCTCTTCGGACTCTCACTCGGAAGTTTTGCACAGAAACCACTGAAACATCCACTTTCTTTCATCTCAGCGCAAAGCATCTTGGTGATTGACCCCACGGAGGACAATGTCGTGCAGAGAGCCATGAAAGTTTCGCCCTTTCTCACTCCTCACACACCTGAGTTGGTGAAAGATTCGGTGAAGCACTATCGCAAACTCTTGCGCCAGTCTCCAGCGGTGTCTGCCTGCGATGTGCACACACTCGAACAACTCTTCTTGCTCTCTGGCGATGCGCGCTATGTCCATGCTCTGGATAGTTTGCGCACCTCCTACAGTGTACAACAGAAAGCAGACAGTACGAGCCGAACGGCTGCGCAACGGTTGCTCAACACGTTGGGATGGGTGGCAGCCACGGAGGGGCAAAAGCTCTACATTAACCTCAGAGAGAGTTGTCTGATTCCTATCAATTTCCCTCAGCTCAAGGTGACGATAGACCAAATCGTACAAGACGGACGCATGAAATTTCGCATCACGGGATTATCCTCTCCTCAGTCTGGTTCGAACTGCACACACTTTGCGCTCTATCTCTGCCTACCACAAGGAGTTAATCCGCAACGCGTTTTTCTCAACGGGCACCGGCTCCTCGATCCCAAATGGGAGCGCGGCTTTCTAGTTCTCGATCGCGATTGGCGAAACATGGAAGAAGTCTATTACGAACTCCCTACCGAGGAATAAACAACCTTGCTCATTATCATTCAATCTCTCAAGGAAACGGAGGACAACTACATCTAGTGGTGTCCTCCGTTTTCCAATCTGTCTTTATTCTCCTTCGCAAGGGGAGTCCAAAAACGTGGGAGAAAATCGAAAAAACGTGGGAGATTTTCCGAAAAACATGGGAGATTTTTTGAAAAACGTGGGAGATTTTCTGAGAAACGTGGGAGATAATTTTTCGCCCGCTTTTCATCCTACATCTCACTCCTTGTTCATCATCCTTCGACTCTCCAAGAGGGAGGGCAAAATCAACTACCGCTTTATTAACATTTCAGCACTCTCACGCGCGCGCGTATGCGCGCACATCAGCGATTTTGTACTTTTTGCTTTCACAACCTTCACACTTTTCATCGCAATCTCCTATAACAGTGATAGATACACTGCTTTTTAAGCACTTCTTGTGTCGTTTTTCAGAAAGTCCTCGCAGGAACGCAACCGAGAATACGTTAAAAAATGTCCGAAAGACCGCAATAACTCACTATGCAACAATCCGTTACAAAGATTTCTGTGAAGGTTGTGAAAGCAAAAAGCACAAAACTCCTGTTACGCGCGCGCGAGGGAGAGGAAAAACAGCTGCGCTTAAGATATGTTCACACAGAAGCCTATAACGCCCTTGCAAGGACGAGACGACAACAAAAGGAAAGAGCTGCTGAGTCTCAGAAAAAGAGCAACAGACTATAGCTTCTGCCAACGCTAATCGCACCCTCACCTATCGTGCAACAAGAGACTCCAACGCGAAAACCACTTGCCACAGCTCTACAACTCAAAAGTAGACAAAAAAAGTCCCCTCTTTTCAGAGGGGACTTGGAGAAAATGAAACAGGGAGATGGATTTAGTATCCTGCGTTTTGTTTGAGTTTGGGGTTACGGTCTATTGCACTTTGTGGAATAGGCCAGTAGCGGAATTCGGGCTTGAAGGCGCGGTCTTCGATTACATCGCGTTCGTCAGCGATAGTGGCACGAGTTTCGGGGTTAGTACCTTTCATGTCCACCGTACCAGTGATGCGAGTGAGATTGCCGTTCAACACGGTTTCAGCTACCATCTTACCAGAAGCATCCTTCCAGCGCACGATGTCGGCACGACGGAAACCTTCGCCAGCAAGTTCTACGGAGCGTTCGCGACGAATCACTTCACGGAGTGTTTCTTTTGTGGCAGCTTTTGCGCGATCCACCATGGGCATTCCAGCGCGGGTGCGGAGTTGGTCGATGAGGGTATAAACTTCTTCAGAAGGTCCATTGAGTTCATTGAGGGCTTCAGCACGCGACAACAATACTTCTGCATAGCGGAAGACTACGACTGAGGCTGAGGTGCTCCATATATCTGCATATTGCGATTTTGGATAGAGATATTTTGCCCAAGTGAGCGCAGTCTTAGAAGAGTTGGCAGCCTTAGTGGGATAGTCTAGATTGTCTTTGCCATTGAGTTGTTTATCAAGGGTATTGTAGACGCCATTCCAATAGTTGCAACCAGGATAGAGAATAGTCTTTGCCATGCGTGGGTCGCGGTTGGCGAAGGGGTGATTCTTATCGTAGAGGGGAGACTCTTCTTTCGTCAGACCATCTTTCATGAGATAGAGATCCACGAGGTTTTGTGTGGGCACGATAGATGACCATCCACCATCACCATTGTTGTAGAGTTGTCCCAAGATGGTCAATTCGTTTTGCACCTGATCGTGCTCTTCGGCTGCAATGATTTCTTTCGACTTGTTGCCAGCCATAGTGAAAGGAGCAGCATAGTCTGGGTCGAGCGCGTAGAGGTTCAAATCCATGATCGACTTAGCAGCATCAGCAGCTTGTTGCCAGTTGCCACGATAGAGTGCGTAGCGCATCTTGATGGCTAAGGCAGTACCCTTAGCGATGCGTCCACTTTCTGCAGGAGCATTGGGAAGCAAAGAGATAGCGCGATCGATGTCTTTGTCGAAATGTGCCCAAACTTCAGCCTCAGTATTACGAGGCACCTTGGCAGCCTCCGCGTTGGGGAAGAAATCGTCCATGATGGGCACACCACCATACCAGAAATTCATGCGCGCATAGTCGAAAGCACGGATGGCAAGGGCTTGACCGAGGAGATTGTTGTATATCTTCTTATCAGCAATTTTGGCACGGTCGATGTTGTTGACCACATTGTTGCAGCGCGAAATCGTGCCGAAATCATAGAAAGAGGCTCCAGTGCTGCTAGCTGTCCATGTGCCATTGCCCAGAGGTCGCCAACCTTCCCAAGGGAAGTTGTTGTAGGCTATGTCGGAAGCTGCATCTAGATAGAAGATGGAAGAAGAACTCGCCCAGTCAGAATAAGCCGTAGTGAGAAATTTATTGACATCTTCAGCACTCTTCCACGTAGTCGAAGGACTAATGGCATCGCGTGGAGTGGTGTCTAGGAAGTCAGAACATGAAGTGGCGAAGAGCGCAGCGAGCGCAACAACGGCATATTTAATACGTTTCATGATAGTGTCTATTTTGAGGTTAGAAGGTCACGGAGATACCCAAAGAGTTGGTCATCATGAGAGGATAGTTAGATCCACGTTCTACATAGGTTTCAGGATCTGTATGCACCTTCATGCCGTCGATAGTCAAGAGATTTTCGACAGAATAGTAGCAACGCATCTTGGAGATACCCAGCACGCGGGTGATACTTTGTGGAAGCGTGTAGCCTAATTGGATGTTCTTGAGACGAACGTGACTGGTGTTGCTCAACCAGAAGGAGCTCATGACACGACGCCAGTGGCTCATAGACTGTTCACCTTCTACGACGCGAGGCATCTGAGGATTGCTCTTGTTGTAAGTCCAAGAATCGCGCCAGATGGTAGAGGGGTGAGAGTTGTCACCTTGGAAGTCACCATAGATTTCAGAACCTAGCACACGTTGTGCACCAGCATATCCAGAGAGGATGGCTTGGAAGTCGAAATTGCGCCAAGCAAGGTTGAGCACCATACCGAAGTTCCATTTAGGTTGTGCTGTGCCGTGATAGGTGCGGTCGTCTTCGGTGATTTTGCCGTCGCCATTGGTATCTTTGTAAATCAAGTCACCAGCGTGGAATTTGTTGCTACCGAAAGGATAACCTTTTTGTTGGCTATATTTATCCATCCAAGCTTTTGCTGCTTCTTCAGTGGGGAAGAATCCGTCGGCTTCATACATATAGTAGGTGCCATAAGCACGACCAACGGCATTTCTTTGGTTGCCACTGGGCAGATAGTCCACACCACCAAGGTTGAGGATTTCGTTCTTGTTGTAAGACACGTTGCCTTGTGCACCAAACGACCAATCTCCCCATTTCTTTTGATAGCCGAGGGTCAATTCCACACCACTGTTGCGCATTGCTCCCACATTGTCCATGTAATCACCGAGCATAAATTCGTAAGGAACAGGCACACGCATAATGATGCCTGTGGTCTTGCGGTCGTAGACATCGAGGCTACCAGTGAGGCTATTCCATAATTGGAAATCAACACCGACACCCCAAGTGCGAGCTTCTTCCCAAGAGATGGTGGTTTGTTTGTAGCTTCCTTGATAGTAACCTGTGTTGGGTTTGCCATTGAAGTTGCTGACTCCACCAATGTTATAGGTATTAACTGCAGGATAGTAGTCATTGAGTGCGTCTTGGTTACCGAGAATACCCCATGAACCACGAATTTTGAGATAGTTGAGCCAGCCTTTGGTGTTTTCCATGAAGGATTCTTCAGAGATACGCCATGCCGCAGAGAATGAGGGGAAATAGCCCCAACGATGCCCTTTTGCGAAACGTGAAGAAGCGTCTGCACGCAAGTTGGCTTCAAAGAGATAGCGTCCCATCAAGTCGTAGTTGATACGACCAAAGTAGCTCAACATATTCAAATCGCGAGAATACCCACCGTTGGTTGCAGTGGCTGATTCACCAGCGTTCATATCGGTGAGTTCATTGCCAGGGAAATTCTTGCGCTCTGCAGAGAGTCCGTGATAGTGATAGCGTTCTGCATGATAACCTCCAAGGAACTTGAATCCGTGGATGCCGAACTGCTTGTCGTAATTAAGCGTAAGATCGAGGGTGGTGCGAGTGTCATCGTCAAACCTTTCGTCAAGTTTGTTGGGAGACGTTTCTTTATTGGAATTGTAACGGAAATACTTCAAAAAGGCTTGTTGATAAGTATTGTCGGTTACGTGTCCAAGTTTAGCACTCAACATCAAATTGTTGAGCAACTGATAGTCAAGACCAAGGTTAGCTGTGATTTTGCGTTTTTCGTTCTTCACGGGTTCGTTGGCTTCTAACCACGCAATAGGACTACCATCACCGATGGTGCCGTAAGTGCCATTTTTGAAGTGGGCAGGAATCCAAGGTGCGATGATGTTGAGCTGACGAATGATTTGGTCAGAACCACCTCCAACATAGTTATTGTTGGGGTCGTTGTGGTTGTCTTGGATGAAGTTTAAGCCAACGTGACCGGTGAGTTTGGGAGAGAAATTGAAGTCTAAGTTGGTGCGCATGGTGAAACGCTCACGATTAGACGACTGCAAGATGCCTTCTTGGGTGAGATAGCCAGCAGAGGCCATATATTTTACCAAATCAGAACCACCTGTAACATTGACACTGTGTGATTGTTGCACGCCTGTTTTATAAGCAAGTCCGTACCAATCGGTGTTGGGGTGTCCGTCGGGGTCGGTGCCATTGGCAAATAGTTTCAAGTCTTCATCACTCCAACGTGCTTTTTTGCCGTTGGCAACAAGCGCGTCGTTATACATCTTGGCATATTCATAAGAGCCCAAGCGCTCAACTAAGCGGGTGGCATTGAGGAAACCGATGTTTCCATTATAACTTACCACTGGTTTACCCGTCTTACCGCGTTTGGTGGTGACCAAAATAACACCATTGGAAGCCTTAGAACCATAGATAGCAGCAGAGGCTGCGTCTTTCAAGACTGAGATGCTTTCAATGTCATTAGGATCAAGGGAATTGAGTGAACCAGCTTCTACTCCATCGATGAGGATATAGGGAGCTGCATTGTTGAGGGTACCAATACCACGCACGCGGATAGTAGAACCATCGGCACCAGGACGTCCTTGTCCTGCGGTAACGGTGACACCAGGCATCAAGCCTTGGAGAGCAGAAGAAACGTTTTGCACGGGACGACTCTGCAATTCTTCACTCTTGATTTGAGCAACAGAACCGGTGAGGTTTGCCTTGGTTTGGCGGCCATAACCCACTACAACTACTTCAGAAAGATTGGCATTGCTTTCTTTCAAAGTGATGTTGAGGGGAGCACCATCGCCCACAGCCACATCGAGTTTATCATAGCCAATATAGCTAACATTGACATATCCGCTACGCACTCCATTGAGGGTGAAAGCACCGCGTTCATTGGTTAAAGTGCTGATGCGTGGATTTTGAGCATCACGCACAAGAGCACCAACAAGAACTTCGCCTTTTGCATCACGCACCACACCAGTGACACGTTTTGTATTGGCTGCTTTTTGATCCATCACGGCTGCACGATGGGTGGTAGCTTGCGCAGCAAGAGCTTGCGCTGGAGAGAAAGGCAGTGCGCCCAAAGCACACATCAAGCCGATGAAAGCCGACATCCGCGCAGCACCTCGGCTTGCGGAGGGTCTACGATTAGCATTGCTCATCATAGGGGTTTGTTTTTAGGTAAAAGACAATGGAGAATCTACGAAGGATTCTAAGACGGGCGAAGAGATTTGGTGGAGAGGTGTAATCCTCAAGTACATGGTAAAATCACCCGTTGTTTCGGTTATAGAAGATTGGCGTATGTAGCTTGCCAGAAGCAAGTACGGTCAATTTGTTGTTTTCGTCTTGGTCTTAGGAAAGAGGTTCCTAGCGGCACTTCTCTGGTATTGTTGGAATTTGTGCCGTAAGCGGTGAATGAAATGTGAGAATTTACAAGTAAAAGTACTCAAACATGGAGCTTACAACCGCTATTTTGTCAACTGCACTTGCAGTTTTCAACTGTTTTCGAGGGCGAATTTGAGATTTTTTTTCGAGTTCTCCAAATTATTTCTGCATTTTTTCTCGTCAAGCAGTCATTTTTCAAGAAAAAACCCCTATTTCCCCCTTGAAAGACGGGAGAAACGTGGAAACTTGCGAAAGAAATCCTATAATCCCCACACACCCTAATGAGCGAAAAAGTAACAGCTTTGAACACCACTCCAAGGTTGCATGGGATTAGGATACACCTTTCAAAAACGATGAGTTCAACACGCACAAAACACGCCTCAAAGGGTAAGTTGATAAGTGATTCTAAAGAATATATTTTTATATTTTACGTATATCATCTCAAACCATGCATCAATAGCAATGAGCAAGTCGAAAACAGAATGATAAAATCGAAACATAAGCATTGACAGATGTCATGATAACTAGAATTTCTAAACCAAATTCGCAAGTTTACGACTTATCATCATTCAAAACAGATTGAAAGAAGGAAATAAGCAAAGAAAATAAATATCATACATTTTCACAAGAAACAAAGCAATAAACTATCAAAATCGACACTTCGAAAGGGAAATAACACAGAAAAAGAAACTTTTTCTTGTCAAAACGAGCAACAAACAGTATATTTGCAACCGAGTCACTGCATAATATAAGTGACAACCTTCGATTATGCAATGATCCAACCGCTCATTTTACTATTTATCACACCATGCCAATGAGGACAAATCCCCCACTTCGTAGTTTTATGGCCGCAATCATCGCGGCAGGATCCTTGACGGCCGCCACGCCACTCTCAGCACAAACCACAGCCACTACCCAAACTGCCGCACAAGACCATGTGGTGTATGGTATGGTGTTTGACAAAACGGGTGAACCACTTGTTGGTGCCAACGTGCGCGTCACACTGGGTCGCAAAGTTTGGACAGCACAGACCGACAGCAAAGGTGCTTATCGCGTGAAACTGCCTGCAGGCACCAGCACAGCTGGACTTTCTATATCGGCTTCCTACCTTGGTATGAAGCGACAAACGAAGAGCGGACGCAGCAATGTGGCACACTACGACTTTATGCTCGACGATCACAGCCAAAGCCTCGGAGAGGCAGTGGTAACTGGTTATGGCACCATCTCAACGCGCGAAAAGACAAGTGCCATCACTTCGTTGAAAATGGAAGAAATCCTCATGCCAGGCATGACGAGCTTGGAACAAGCACTCGAAGGTCGTGTGCCAGACATGGTGTTTATGCAAAACTCGGGTGAAGTGGGTGCAACGGCACGTATGCGCATCCGCGGTACGTCTACCCTCATCGGCAACCGCGAACCATTGTGGGTGCTCGATGGCATCCCCCTCTCCGACCCTGTCGATGTGACCAACGAACAGCTCAACGACCCTGACTACATCAACTACATCGGTAATGCAATTTCGGGCATCAACCCCCAAGACATTGAGCGCGTCGATGTACTGAAGGACGCGGCTGCTACAGCGCTCTATGGCACGCGCGCAGCAAATGGCGTAATCGTGGTGACCACCAAGAAGGGTGAACCCGGTCCTCCTCGCATCACCTACAATAGCCAGTTGAAATACACGGCGCGTCCTCGCTATTCCGACCGCGACATCTACTTGATGAACTCACAAGAACGCGTGCAGTTTGGACAAGAATTGATGAACCTCCACTACACCTTCCCCAACCACATGACCATGGTGGGTTATGAAGGTGCATACCATCGTTTTGTTACTGGACAGACGGACTACAATGGCTTTTTGGCTGAAGTGCAGCGCGCAGAAACGGTGAATACCGACTGGTTTAAGTTGCTCACCCACGACACTTTCAACCATAACCACACCGTGGCACTCTCGGGTGGTAGTGAAACAGCCAGATATTACGCGTCTTTGGGCTACAACCGCGAAGAGGGCGTGCAGCTTCACCACAACAACGACCGCTACACAGCTTCGCTCAACATGCAAACGCGCATCGCGAAGGTGATTCAAGCGAATATTCGCCTCAATGCCAATGTGCAGAAGAAAACGCAACTCCCTGGCGAAATCGATCTCTTGGGCTATGCTTATGGCACCACGCGCGCGCTTCCTGCCTTCAACAACGATGGCTCTTACTTCTTCTACCAACGTCATGCCTACAATGTGGGCACCGACAAGAACGAGCAATATAAATATGCTTACAACATTCTGAACGAGATTGAGAATGCTGAGAAGCTCTACAGCTCTAACGGCATCATGGCAGCACTCGATTTGACCTATCGTTTCAAAACACTGCTCGACCTCACGCTCACCACCTCTTATCAGCGCACCCACTCCGACAACTCCACGTGGTTTGGCGAGAAATCCAACTATGCTGCACAGCTCCGCAATGCAGAATACGGACAAGCTCCCATCCCTGGCGATTATGGTCTCTCGGATATGCCTTACGGTGGTGTGTACAACACTGGCACGAACGTCAACGAAAACTTTACGCTCCGTGCACAAGCTAATTTCCGCCATGCTCTCGGAGAGAAGAAACAGCATCTTCTCAGTGCTTCGTTGGGTTATGAGATGAACGTGTCTAACACAGATGGTTTCAGCGAAAATACTCGCGGATTCTTCAAGAGTCGTGGTTTGAAATATGTGAACATGACAGCGGAGGAAATGAATCGTTTCCCCAAATATGCTTCATGGGTGGCACACAATCACCCCACGCTCCGTGCCGACAAGACACACCGCCTCAGTGGCTACGCCATTTTCTCCTATTCTTATGGTAGCCTCTTCTCATTGAGTGCCAACACGCGCTTTGATGCTTCCAACAAGTTTGGCTCACGCAGCAACGAAAAGTTCCTCCCTGTGTGGTCTGCCTCTGGTATGCTCAATCTGAAGTCTCTCCTCTTGCGCCAATATGATGCCGTGAGCGATTTGCGCCTGCGCACCTCTTTTGGTAAAACAGGTAATATGGTGGACAATCAAACGCCCAACCTCTTGTTGCGTCAAGAGAGTCTCGACACTTACTATGGAGAAAATGTGGCAAAAGTGGATGCTTTGCCCAATCCCTACCTGCGCTGGGAACAGACCGACCAGTGGAACGTGGGTGTGGATGCGTCGCTCTTCGACTATCGCCTCACAGTAGGTGTGGATGCTTACTACAAGCATACGAAAGATGCCTTTGACAACACGCTGGTTTCTCCCTTCAATGGTGTGGAAAACTATGTCATGAACGGCAGCGACATCACCAATAGCGGTTTCAGCATCAATCTTTCGGCTTATCTCCTCAAGACGCGCGACTGGTCGTGGTTGGTTTCTGCCAACTATTCGGTGGTCTACAACAGCATCAACACGAAGACTGCCAACAAATATAAGATTGAAAAGTATCTCAATGGCACTGCCATCATGGACGGCAAGTCGATTGGCACGTTCTATAGTTATAATTTCATCGGACTCGATCCACAAAATGGTCTTCCTCTCTTCGACGACTACCGCGATCGTCAGCATTTGCTCGAAGGACAGCCACTCGACCGCATTATGGAACGTGTGGGAGTGGTTAGCGGAAGCCGTGAGCCCAACTTTGCAGGCTCATTCTACAGCACTTTGCGCTATCAACAGTGGTCGCTCTCTGCGAGCTTCAACTATGCACTCGGCAATAAGATTCGCAAATTTGCCTTGTATAAAGACGTGCTCGATGGTGTTTCCTCAGAAAACAACGTCCGCAAGGAGTTCACCCATCGTTGGCGCAAACCTGGTGATGAGCGTCACACCCAACTTCCTTCGCTCATCAGTCCGAGTGATCCTGCTTTTGGCGACAACCGCTACCACTGGAGTGCTGCAACTCCCGCAGCAACCCAAGGTTTCGAGACTTTCGCCGACAACTACTGGATGATGTACGACAACTCCAATGCACGTGTGGTATCTGGCAGTTACTTGCGCTTGAGCAACCTTGCTTTGCGCTATCAGTTCACACGCAAACAACTCAAAGGATTGCCCTTCTCTAACCTCGCATTCGATGCTGCAATGACCAATGTCTTAACACTCAAATCGTCGGCTCTCGAAGGTCAAGATCCCACACAGTCTGGTTTCTCACTGCAAACTTCCCTCTCTCTTCGACCATCCTTCACCTTTGGCTTGAGAGTTTCGTTCTAATCATCACCCCCTTGAGGCTCTCGGCATACTCCTCCCCAGAAGTAGCACCACACAGCCTCAACCAATGCATAGATTACTCATGAATCACAAGTTTTCTACTCTCGCACTTGCCCTTTCGCTCCTAGGCACTGCAAGCTGCAACGACTTTCTCGATCAGTATTCTCAAGATCGCGTAGTCGCAAAGACCGTGCAAGATCTCAACGAACTGCTGGTGGGCGATGTTTATCTCAAAAGTTATGTCGTGAACAAAGGTGTTTCTGCCGGCACTTACGGATTTGTCAACATCCTCGACGATGATATTAACACCACCGGTACGTCACAACAGGGCAACGTGGGCAACACGGCGTGGACGCACACCGTAGCTCCCATGTATGGCTTCTTCACTTGGCAACAAGATGTGCGCTATAATTATGGTCGCACCAACAAGCTCAACGATGATGCTACGCTCAAAACACTCTACACACGCATCAATAATGTGAACAACATCGTAGACCTCATCGACGACATGCCACATGCCACTGAGGAAGACGCAGCCCTCTACCACCGGGTCAAAGGTGAGGCACTCTTTGCACGCTCGCAATTCTACTTCACACTGGCTAACCTCTACGGACGTCCCTATCGTCTCGACTCCGCAGCCGTAGACCTATGCGTTCCTTTGAAGCTCACCTCTTATGTGGAGCACAACAAAGACCAAGAGACCCAATTTTCACGCGCCACTAACGCCGAGGTTTATGCACAAGTGGCAAAGGATTTGGAGACAGCAGCCAGCGAACTGGCAATTTCTCCACAGCCCGACCGTTTCCGTCTACACCGTGCATCGGCAGAGGCTGCTAACCTCCTTTTGAGCCGTGTGTATCTCTATATGCAACGATGGAGCGATGCCGAAAAGGCAGCTCGTCGCGTGGTAGAAAGTCCACGTGCCAAGCTCGCTACTATCGCTTCGCTGCAAAGTGGTCAACCTTTCCTGACACGCAACAACGCAGAAATCCTTTTCACACAAGGAGCGAACAATCTTGCTGCTTCTGACCGCAACACTTCGCTCACAGGAGCTCCTGCCGACTATTGTGTTGCTCAAGAATTATACGACTTGTTCTCTGAGTTTGATGCGCGTCGCAACGCGTTTTTTAGCAAAAACTCTCTATCCGACAGCCTCGGATTGACCAATAAATATGAGCGCACCACCGAAGCCAACCACATCTCCGATGGTTTCACCCTCCGCACTGCAGAAGCCTACCTCAATCTGGCAGAAGCCTTGGTGATGCAAGGCAAAGAAGCCGAAGCCAACTCGGTGCTTCATCAACTGCAACGTCAACGCATTGACGACAAATTGGACGACAAAATAGGAGAAGAACTCGTGAATGAGATTCGCAACGAACGCCGCCGCGAACTGTGCTTCGAGGGTCACCGTTGGTTTGACTTGCGCCGCTATAGTGTGCTGGAGAAATATCCTTTACACAAGACTATCGTGCACGCTTTCAATGCCTACACGGAGCAAAACTCTTTCCTCACCACGCATCTATTCACCCTTCCTTCGGGCGATGCGGCTTACACCTTCTCGCTTCCCGAAAGTGTTGTCTCCTTCGACAAGGTGCCCATGCCGAATAACATCCGTCCCGAACGCGTGGAAGTGAAGAAACCTCGTGAATTGCCCGAACTTCCCAAAGAAGACGAAGAAGGCGGCAACACCGAGACACCTCCCGCTCCCTAAGCATTGTCGCACCACTCTACAAGGGGCACGCTAACGCCTTGTGCTTCCTCCGCGAAAAAAGCGACAACACTTCACGTTTCTCAACTTCTCAAGCCTCTCCCCCTATGAAACATATATTTTTGTTCCTCTGCTCGCTCCTTGCTCTCGTGGGCTGCAGCAGCGAAGATCCTATCACCCCTGGGCTCACTTATGGCAACGATTTTGTCATCACCGACCAACCCAACGATTCCATTCAACATGAGCGCTATTTGCTCTACAAGGATTTCGGAGTGCCTGTATATTTCAACGACACCATCGCTAAGCACAACCAAGGTCTTGGCGTAGACGGAAAGCCTCGTACGACTTACGAGACTGTAGATCTCAACTGGACCTTCTCGGGCTACAATCGTGGGGTGAAATACTCCTACGTCTATCTCACCGCTCCCGAAGACCAGATGCGTGCACTCCGCTTCATCCGCAGTTATCTCGGTCATATTTCTAAGCCCATGCGCCCCTTCAGCATCATGGTGGCAGATACCCTTACTGCCACTTCGACGCACCGCACACAACAACCTACTTTCCACGTGGGATTCCGCACCCTTGTGCTCGCGCAAGTGCGTTCGCTCACCGATTCCGCCAAAGTTGCCACCCAAATCAACACCATCGTGCAAAGCATGGTGAGTGATCGTGTGAAGGCGCAAACTGCGCTCTGCGGTCGCTTCGCAGAGGTGAGCAAAACCAATGGCTGGTATGGACAAGAATGGAAGAAACTCAACAACGTCCACTCCATGCCTACGGTGGTAGATTTGGGTAAGAAGAGCTTCGTCTATTCTGTCAATGCACTCTACGACGAACCTCCTTTCACCCCCTACAACCACGAAGACATCGTAACGCTGCTGTTGCGTAGCACCGGTGGTCAAGATCCCATTGCAAAAGATGAGGAAGAAGCTCATAACATGCGCAAAGCCATGATCGCAGAAATCGCACAATTTGGTTTCCTCACCGGTTGGAAGCAATCGGGAGCCTACGCCCCAAGTGATGACAGCGAAGACCGCGAACAATATCTTCAAGCCTTGCTCTATTTGGGCGATGGTGGTTTCCGTCAACGCTATGGAGACTTCCCCCTCGTGATGCAGAAATATGAGTTGCTCTACAACTTTATCACCCAATCTTTGGGCTTGAATCTCAACTACAACCGCATTGAACAATAAGCCTCCGCATCGTTCCGTTTCTTTGCACATTATTCACCGACAAAGTATAAGTCCTCCTTTATGAAGTCCATACTATATTCCCTCCTCCTACTAGCCACCTGCACACTCGTGGGCTGCCGCGACGACGAAACACGTGATTTCAGCTATCAAGCATCGGCGGTTGCGGCTGGTCCTGACTTCACCGACCCTCGCGACAGCAATGTTTACCACACCATTCGTGTGGGCAACCAACTTTGGTTGGCTGAAAATCTGCGCTTTGCTCCCAATGGATACAGCCTAGATGGTGCTTTCACTTGGGAAGAAAAACCCGTGGATCAAAAGAAAATGGTGCCCGATGACGAGATTCTGGGACAAATGATTCAAGACCTCTTCCTAGATCCGAAGTTCGACGGTTGGAAAGTGGATGGTACACCCATCGACAATTTCATCCTCCCCTACTTCAAGCACTACAAACGTGGTCGCATGACTGCAGCCCAACTGCGTGAAAACATCGCCTATCTCAACCCAGCTTTCGACGACACCCTCACCACTCGCCTCGCCAGCTTTGCCCTCCAACCTGCTGCGCGCGCCAAATATGGTCGTGCCAACTTCGAAAAAGCGGAGAAAGCCAACGGAGGTTATGTCAAAAAATATGGTTTTCTCTATTCTTTCGAAGCCGCTCAAAAAGCCGTTCCTGCAGGTTGGCGTCTACCCTCCGACAAAGATTGGCAACAACTAGAACAAGCCTTCGGACTCTCTGCTCAAGAAGCGCAGCGCAACAATGCGTGGCGCGGTGCAGGCTTAGGCACTGCCATGAGCGAAGGTGGAGCAAGCGGTTTCAATGCCCCCTTAGGTGGCGCCAATGCTTACCAGAAATCGCGCGGACAACTTTATCTTAACCGCGGAAAATCGTGGTACTATTGGACTTCCACCCCTGTCACGCTCAACGACTCCCTCCAAGGTGCCATCGTGCGCATGTCTTCTCACTTCAACGACAAGGTTTGGCGCGGCACTTCTCGTATTGACAACATGGCGCGCTCCGTACTCTACAGCGTCCGCTGCGTCAAAGACGTGACTGCCACGAACAAATAAATAGTCTATTTTAGGAGAAATCCCCCCTTTTCTCCGACTAATCGTCTACATCTTCCAGAAAGAATCCGTACCTTTGACGAAATTTCTCACAAGATTACATCCTACGTCTAAGTATTTTCCCTTATGACTCTCAAATCTCTATTCCTCGCTTGTGCCACTGCTCTGGGCGCACTCGCACCCTTGGCTGTTGCCGCTCAAGTAGAACCCAGTATGTATGGCGACAAAGTGAAAGCCGACATCAAAGTCAACTATGTCCGCTCCCTCGATGAAGCTTTGACGCGCGCCAAAGCAGAGAAGAAGCCCATCTTCTTCAACTGCTATGCTGACTGGGCGATTCCCTGCCACGGTATGGACATCTATGTCTTTTCTAACCAAGAATTTGCAGACTATCTCCACAAGAATTTCATTCCTTTCTATATGGATGTGAGCAAACGACAGAATGCTGCCATCGCTAAGCGCTACAACATTCATCGATTTGCGCACTTCCTCGTGCTCGATGCCGAAGGCAATGTGGTCCAACGCATCATCGGTGGCAAACAGCTCCCTGATTTTCAAAAGGATTTGGCTCTTTCTCTCTCTCCCAAAACTTCTCTCGCTGGACTTTCTGCAGCTTATCAAAAAGGAAAACGCGACAAAAAAACACTGCGCAACTATCTCTATGCGCTGAATCTTGCTGACGACTCCACTTTCAACCAAGTGGCACAAGAATATTGGTCGCAACTCTCGGAGAAGGAATATGCAAAGGAGGACAACTGGTTTATTCTTTCGCGCCTCATCACCGACCGCCAAGCTCCGCTCTACCACTATTTGGTGGAACATCGCGATGCTTTTGTCAAAAACGTCGGGGAAGCCAAAGTAAATGGTTTCTTGGAACGTATGTTTTATTCCGAAGCTGCCGCTTATGCTTCTGGCACCGCTCCCTACGATGCTGATGCACTCTTAGACCTCTCCTTGGGAGCACGCAAAGCTGCCATTGCCGACACTTCAGCCATCTATCCCACGCTCAAATTGGCTGAACTCCGTGGCACCAAACAATATGACGCGCTCGTTGACTTTATGGAAAAAGAAGGCGCAAAATTCCAAAGTTCGCGCGCTAGCTACGAACTCACCTTCGATTTTCCCGACCTCAACGCTCAACAAACACAGCGCCTTTGCGCTTATCTCCGTCAGCGTTCCAAAGTCGAAACAGGAAGCGCAGCCAAACAATTAAGTTTCCTAGCAGACCGTTTGGAGAAAAACGATGGTATCATCTTCGAGCACCTCACCCTCAAAGAAGCCCTAGCAAAAGCCAAAGAGAGCGGCAAACAAGTCTTTGTAGACTGCTTCACCGAATGGTGCGGACCTTGCAAAATGTTGGCGCGCGATGTCTTCCCACGCCCTGAAGTAGGGAAGGTGTTCAACGCACGCTTCGTCAATCTCAAAATGGATATGGAGAAAGGTGAAGGACTCGAAGTGGCAAAACGCTACGGCATCACCGCCTATCCCACACTCCTCGTCATCAATCCCGATGGCACTGTAGCTGGTAAAGTGGTAGGCGCACGACTCCAAATAGAGACATTCCTCGAAGAAGTGGAGAAGATTCCTACTGCCACTCAAAAGTAATCATTCACCGAGCACGATTTCTATTCCCTCCTATGACAAGTCCCTTTCTTCGGTCGTTGGTTCTCGGCTGCTTGTTGATTTCCACCTCACTTTTCACAGCTGCACAACGCTTTCGCGCCATCGTGCCCTATGTTAATGAGGGAGGAAAACTCCTTGTTTCCCTCAAAGTCAATGGACAACAAGGGCGTTTTCTGCTCGACACAGGTGCTCCCTGCTGCGTGAGCCACGAATTTGCCACACGCATCGGACTCAAGGCAGGAGAAATGCGCACAGGCGAAGACTCCAACGGCAGAGCGGTGCAAGCCTCTCTGGTCAATCTCGACAGCTTGCAACTAGGGGCTGTGACCTTTCGCAACATCCAAGCTATGCAATGGGAAAAGGGCAACCCCACAGCGCAACTCATTGACGGCATATTGGGATACAACCTCTTGCGAATGGGCATTGTCAAGTGGGACACGCAGCAACGACAATTCATCTTCACCACCCTCTCCGAGGGGTTGGGACTCGATTTTTCGCGCGCGCTCCCGTTACTCCCCAACGACTATGTGCCTATGGTGGCAGTGCGTTTAGGCAAAACAGACCTCGACACGGTGATGTTCGACAGCGGAGCGGAAGGTTTTTATGAAATGTCGAACCGCCAGCGCGAACGTCTCACGCAACATCGTTCCACTGCACGCATTTTGTCCACTGCCGACGGTACTTTGTCCATGGGTGCTAGTGGCATCGAGGGAGTCAGCACCAAGCACCGCATCCTCATTCCCCAGATGGAGATAGCGCACTTCCGATTTGCGGATGTAGCCACCATCACCACCGACGGCACGGCATCGCGACTTGGCTCACAACTCTTTAATTATGGGGATGTCGCCATAGATTTTCCTCGACGCACCTTCTATTTCCTCCCACATCCTGCGCAGAAAGAGCCCCTCAAGGTCTACCAACCCGAATGGGAAGTCGTGCCTACCATCACGGCAGATGGCACCATCGTAGCCGGCATTGTGTGGAATGCGAAACTTCCCATTCGTCAGGGCGACCGCATTATGGAAATCAACGGCAAACGCTGCGAGCGCATCGATTTTGCCAAGGCGGTGTCCACCCCACCCTTCGTGCTTTCAGGCAAGAACACAGAGATAGTCTTCATTCCCAAAGGTAGCACAGAGGAGAAGCGACTCACCATTCATTGCAAATAGCAACGCCCCCTCATTCCCCTTCTCAGTGGGTGAAACACCACTGCATCTATTTCCTCCTTTCAATAAGACGACCAGCGAGATGTACTTCAACATCTCGCTGGTCGTTTTTGTTGGGTTTAATGTCACCTTGTCTGAACAGAAGCACCAACATCCTCAAAGGCGATTGTAAGAGTTGTTTAGTTCTCTGCATTGAGTTGAGCGTCAGACGATGTAGATGGGGAACTCTCTCCAACAGGAGTATTCGTTTCAGTTTCGCTTGCGCCTCCCTCAGTTCCGATTCTTTCCATTTTGTATGTACGTCCCTGCCCTCTTCGTTTGTGACGCCCTCTCCTATGTTTCTTATGTCTCTTGCTTCTTTTGCTTTTATGGGACACCTTCTCAACACGTGACTTGTGTCCTTTGTAGGCATCTTTATTGTTGTCAACATACAGAAACAAACCAAATAATGCAAAGCAGACCAAGATGAATAAGTATACACATCCTTTAGGTGTTTTCCCAGAAATATTTTTTTTGCGAGCAGCAGCCCGATGGGCACCACAACAGAAGCCATCATCCCAAAGTCCTTCCTCTTCATATTGCTTTCCACAATATCTACATTTTCGTTTACTCATAACAAACAAATTTCATATTGATAGCCTATGCTTCATTTCTCAAATACTTCTCTTAGGTTGCTTTTTAGATTATCAAGGATGGCGTGATACCACATCCAAGTATCATCTCCACTTGATCTATCGGCAGGATGATGTGTGCGGTATGCCCATTTTACAGATTCAATATTCAGTTTGGCCACATCTCTTATTGGCAAACCTGATAGCTGGATTGGAGCATCTTTTATCACAAAGTTCTCTGCAATGTATTGATTGTATTTCTCATTAACCCCCGTAAGGAAAATAACAACATCTGGTTTCAGAAGTTCTATTTCGTCGGGAATAACACGAAAATATTCTTGTTCCAACTGATGCGTAAAGCCATCAACCGACACCCCTCTTCCATTACTACCCACAGCGGCTAGCTTTGAGATGTTGTTCCAAAGAAAGGCTGCCCTCTTATTCGGGAATTCTTGCTGTAAGAACTCGAAAATGGAACTAGCAAAGCCATTAAATCCGATGTTGAAGAAAGGAGACCTCACCGAAAAATAGATATTATTCTCCAATTCGTGGTAATTCTCGTGATAAAATTCTTGATATAATTCCATAAAGTCGGCAGGAATTGGTTCCTCGACCGCAGGAACTCCCCATCTATTTACTTCTTGCCCAAAAATCATCACTTTTAGGTCTGCATCGGTATACCATTTCTCAGAATCGCCTTCATCATATTTGTTTAGACTCAACAAAAGTGGAGAGCGAACTTCAATCTCATTCTCTTTGAGCACTTCCTTGAGTTTGAACCACTTCTTATCATAAAGTTCTTCCAGTTGGTAGCTTAATCCCATAACCTTGTACTTATTAAACTAATAAAATTATTCACAACG
>ERZ773272.193-NODE-193-length-24861-cov-7.972910_pt1 | contig 24861 bp, 26 predicted proteins | sample MGYA00511891_ERZ773272 | MGnify/ENA primary metagenome ERZ773272 (study PRJEB29015, sample SAMEA2738150) | human oral metagenome | biome: human oral; feature: human-associated habitat; material: saliva | place: China | collected 2198 ...
TCGCGATAGGCTCCGGGCCGGCCGCCGGCGGTTCGGGGATCGGGGCTGCTGCGTGTTCGTCCTTAGCGGGCGTCGCAGGAACAGCGGGGGCCGGGGCCTGTTCCCCGTCGGCGGCGAGGTCGTCCATGTCCCACTCTTCCCCGCTGCTGCCCGCGAGCGCGAAGCCGCTGTTGGTGTCTTCTGACTCGAAGGCCTCGGGGTAGACGCGGCGGAACAGGGTGACGGACTGGGGGTCGTACTCGTATCCCTGGAAGACGTTGTAGATGTCCTCAACTGAGGCGATCCACTGGGGGCGCAGGTCGGAGACCCATTCTTGCCAGGTTCCCTCGTAGCCGAGCTTGCGGACGGTGAGGTTCGCTGCGTCGGAGAGCTTCTGGAGAGTGGCCGCGGCTTGCTCGCGGGTGACGCCGGCTTTCGCGAGGTAGCCCTCGAAGCCGAGGGAGGGGTCGAGTTCGCCGGTGTCGGTGGATACGTCGCGTCGGACGGCTTCGACGTCCACGCCTGCGCTCTTCATGTAGGAGATGGAGTTGTTCCAGCAGTACCCGTCTTCGCTGCCGTCGGCGAAGAGGAGGCCGGGGCGCAGGTAGGTGGCGGTGCGGGCGATAGCCTCGTCGCCGTTCATGATCTTGTGGATGTTGTCGCCGCTGAAGCCGGGGACGTAGGCGAAGCATCGCATGGTGGAGGACAGCTTGTCCGAGGCGTAGGAGCCTGGGGTGAGCTGGTTGAGGTAGTTGCGTCCAGGGTGGTGGCCGATAAGCACGTCGGTCTTGCCGATGGATGCGTAGGAATAGATGAAGTTGTCGGCTTCCTTGAAGGGGATCGGGATGTTCTTCGTGCTGGCGTTGAGTGGTTTGCCTGCGGGGAAGAACTGGCTGATGTCGGTGACGGGGTTGACTGGGTCCTGGCCGATCATGAAGACGCGGGAACGTTTGGCTTCGGCGTTGTTGAAGCCGGCGTTGCGCAGCTGGGAGAGTTTCTCGAAGGATTTGCGCATCATGAAGTACATGCTGGTGAACCACATCTCGCCTTCGTTCACGTCCTGCTTGGGCTTCTTCTTGTCGTCGAAGCCGGACTGTTCCCAAGCGGCCCACTCGGACTCGTAGTTCGTGTAGCACATATGACCTTGCATGTTGGACTGGAAGAACGTCTGGATCTGCTGGTTCGTGTTGCTGATTTCGTCGAACACGATGCAAATGCCGTCTTTTCCGCCTAGTTGTTCAGCGATTTCGGGGCTGATTGTGCGGGCTGCGAGCATTCCGAGTGCGAGGATCATGTATCGCAGGTAGACGATGGTGCCAAGGGTGCCGGTGTAGCCGGGTGCCCACGCGAGGTTCTTCTTGTTCAGGTACTCAGGGATGCGGGCGCGGGCCTCGAGCTCGGCGACCTTCGCTGCCGTGTATTGCATGAACATGTCCGTGCCCTCTTCGGGGTTGCAGGCGATGTTCGAGCCGTTGATGACGAAAGCGTCGGGGTTGATCGACAGGAGGAGCGAGGCCATGTCGGGCTTGTTGTCACCCAGTCCGGGTGCGATGCCGGCGATGAGGTGCATCGCGAGGATCTGCTGCGTGGTCAGGCCCTTGCCGGATCGGGAGCCCGCGAAGATTCCGTGGCTGGTGTGATCGTTGAACTGCCTGATCTCCTTGCCGGTAGTCACCACGTCGTCGTCGAGGCCGATGCCCAGGATCATGTTGTTGGCGTTTGGCTTGCGGCCCTGGCGTTGCATCGCGTCGAGGATCTTGCCTGCCCACACGGGGGAGGCGTTGGCGAGCACCTTGTCCATATCGTGCCGGAACTCCCAGAAGATCCCGTCGTGGATGGGGTCGTAGCACTGGGCTGTGGTACCGCCCGCGAAGCCGAGGGCTTCGACGATGGCGCGTTCGACGATGTTCTCGCTGAATCCCTCGTAGGGGGTGAGGACTCGGACCTTGACCTTGACGGGGATGTTGCTCGGGGAGTTGTCGTAGGCGGAGACGAGGACGCAGGTCGTCATGGCCTTGCAGATGCTTTCGAGCGCGCCGACGACCTTGGTCATCATGGAGGGGTCGTGGTAGGTGAGGCCGTTGTCGGCTTCGCTCTTGAGGAGGGCGCGGACGACGGCGGTGAGCATGGCTTGCAGGCTCTTCTTGACTTCGCGCTCGCGGTAGGTGTCCCAGGAGGATGCGTCGCTGTGGCGGGGGTAGAGGTCTTGTGCGCCGTCGTTGGACTCGCGTCCGAAGGCGTACTCGAGCATCTTGTAGGGGAAATAAAAACGCGTGCCGTTGGGGTAGGTGTTGCCCTGGCGGTCCTTCCCGTTAATCAGGATCTCGGCGATCTCGTTGATGTTGCGCGTCGGCATGGGGGTCAAGTGCTGTGCTGCTTGGACCTGTTCCCAGAGGCGCAGGAGGACGAGGTTGTGGGTGCGCTGGTAGGCGCGACCGTCGGAAGAGAGGGCCATGAGTCGGCCTTGGCCGTCTTCGTCGCAGGTGAGGACACCGGCGGGCTGAAGGACGCTGTAGCCGGACTTAAAAATGCGGTCGTATTCGTCGAGGATGCTTTCGGCGCGGGCGACGATCTGGCCCTGGTAGAAGGTCATGGCTTCTTCGGGTACGCCGTCGGTTTCGCCGTTGAGGGCTGCGAGTACCTTGTCGATGGTGATGTCGCGGGGGATCTTCTCAAACCCCAGGCCCGCGCGCGTGTCCTTGGGGAGTGAGACGAGGTAGAGGGCGGCTGAGCGGCTGTCGTTGCCTGCGTCGAGGAGGACGCCGCGGCTGTTGGAGTTGACCTTGGAGGCGAGGGCCTTGTGGGTGGCGAGGGTCGGCCACCAGTCCGGCTGCGCGTCGAGGCCGGTGAGGTCGCGGCACTGGGAGGCCATGGCCGTCGTGTAGGGTTCGCCTTTTTCGAGGCTGGCCTTGAGGAGGGTCAGGATCTTGGTGCGGTGGGGGCTGGCCTCGAAGTCGCGGAGGCGATCGGCGAGGTCGTCGCCGGGGGTGTCCTCGTCGGACGTGGGGATGCGGGCGGGCGCGTCCGTGGTGGTGTCGTCGCGCATCTGCTCGCGCTTGGGGGCCTTGAGGGAGGACAGGTAGGTCTCGAGGGTGCCGCCAATCTGGTCAGAGGCGTAGACGTTGGGAGCAAGCTGGTAGGACTCGACGACCTGCGCGAAGGGACGCAGTTGCGTGTAGTGGCCGTGAGTGGCGAAGTCGGTGGCCAGGCTCAGGCGCGCGCCTTCGGGAGCGTCGGGGATGAGGGGGCGCGGGTCGATTTTAGTGTCGGTGTGACTCGACAGGTAGGCTTCGCGTTCGAGGCGCAGGCTCCGCGCGATCTCCTCAATAGGCGGCATGATGTCGTCGGGGATCTGGTAGTAGCCGCCCAGGCGCACGCCTTCACTGAACATGCCATGGACGTTGACGCCCTCGAACATGCTGGCGGGGGCGACGATAGTTTCGAGCGCGCCAAACTGCTTGTGAGAGAGAGCGCGCAACGGAGACTTCGACGTGGAGGAGGGCTTCGCGGCGGCGCGCGTGAGCTCCCCCTTCGTTTTGCCGTGGCGTTCCACGTACACGCCGTCATGGGCGATGATGAGGGTCTTGACTGTGTTGGGTGTCCACGTCCCGTAGTCAGTGCCGTCACCGTCGGTGATGTAGTGGCCGCCGAGGGCCTTGATCGTATCGTCGTAGGTGGTCACGAGTGACCCTTCCCTTTCCGTTGTGGTCGCAGGTGTTCAGTGTGTGAGCATCAGTGTCGCTGGGATGCTGCCCGTAATACAGGGCACCCCCACCCATCGAGCGCTTGTCCCGCTCTGGTTGTGTCACCTGGTGGCAATAGGTGACGTGGTCCCAGCGGGGGCGTATCGGGGTGGGGGTGCAGACTGCGGGGCGACCGTTGGTCACCAGTCGGAGACGACTCCTCCAGCGGACGCTGCGGTGATGTCGCCGCTGTTCTCCTTGCAGATGCGCTTGCTCTCGAAAGCTCGGCCAGTGGCGAAGCCGAGCATGAACAGTGCTGTTACTCCAATCAGCAAGGACGCGAACGTAAGAAAGACCTGCATGGCGGTCTCCTTTCTTGTTTCTTGGTTGAGGGGTTGGGGGTGTTAGGCGGCGACGAGTGCCGCCACCTTCTTGATGCGGTCGGGGCGGAACCCGCCCCAGGTCTCCAGGATAGCGCCGCCATCGCCTCGGACTGCGACGACAGGCGCTTGGCTGTAGCCGAGTCCCTTGATGAGGTTGAGGGATTCCTCGTCCTGGGTGACGTCGATCGATTCGTACGACGCACCCAGAGCGTTGAGCTTTCTGTAGGTGGCGTCGCACTGGGGGCAGCGTGGCTTGGAGTAGACGGTGATCGACATGAGTGTTCCTTCCTACCCCCTATGGGTGGGGGCGCGGGTTTGTCTTCTGGGCTATGAGTGTCCACCGTGGGGGCCGCGAGGAGTGTAGCGGCGCACCCCGAGGGGGCATGTGCTCATCATGCCACAAAAACCCACACGCGCACGAACCAGACAGGCCATACACGACGAAAAGGCTCCGAAACCCTAAACGTTCTACAGGCACATGGGCTGGTATGTCACATTCAGCTGGGGGTGAGTTCGCGAAACGGAATCGGGATCTCTCACCTCGAGCGCCCTCCAGAAGTGCCCGGACCCCAGTTCGCGAAACGGAGTCAGCCCAGTTCGCAACTAGGAACCGAATACAATAGAAAGATAAAAGCTATAGAAAGATACTCCCCCTCTAGTCCCCCACGAAGCCGATCCGAGGCCGCGCTGTCGCTGTGGTCGAGCCGGGCAACGAAGCCACTCATTACATGCGGGTAGGGGTAGTCCAAGTTTTGGGTGACGTTCCCCCCCCCAAACAGACCCCTTTTTCGGGGGGGGGGTAGTCCAAGTTTCGCATGACCCCGTAGTCCAAGTTCTGGCCGTAAACGTATATAGAAAGCCTTGAAGATAAAGAACTATCCCCCTCTAGTCCCCCAAGCCGTTCACGCGAGGCTGTCCAAAACTCATGGCTTGTCTGAGCAGGCGCGCGCTTCGCGCACGCGAGCGAGAGACACGAAACTTATTAGATTGCACATAAAGGGCTGTTCGTGTAGACTGACGATCACCAGAAGCGAGAAAGGAACAACCCATGCTCACCACAGATCCCATTACGCAAGCAGGCGTACTCGCCTCACGTGAGTGCATGATCCCCAGAAGGGACTGGCTCAAGCGCTCCGTTCAGTGCTTCCTCCGGGAGCTTCTGCGGGACTGGCCCGCTGACGAGAATGAAGATCTTGTCTTCAACATCAAAGTCGCAGCTGAGCGCATCGGCCTCGACCGATCTGTCCTGTACGTCGGAAAGAGCAACCTCGTCGCTGAAGATGCGATACGGTTCCGCAAACGTGAAGACGGGCGCAGCGTCTACTACATCGACTGGGGCAAGCTCATCAACGCTTACGGGATGGAGCGCCTCGGCGTTCAGGCTCACGGCGGCCCTCACTCGTTCGAGTCTGAGGGGTGCCCCAAGGAGCCCTGTGTCATGAAGTCGTACTCGAAACAAAGCAAGCGTTCATCCAAGAAGGGAGAGTGAGGGCGATGTCGGACTTTGGAGAGTGCAACGCACAGCTCGCAGCACCCCTTCGCACAGGGAAAGACAGCCCCCTGTATGGCATGGGGGCTGTGTCGCACCCGGCCATTGCTGTCATTCATTTCGAGCCACTGCTTGAACATAAGCTCACGCGCAAGGAGCGGGCCTTCATGGTCTGGTTCTTCACGCGCTGGAATGATCCCTACATCGAGCTTGACGTTGAGGGGATCATGAAACTGACGGATATGAAGCGTAATGAAGTGTACATGACTCTGTACAATCTGTGCGCACGCGACATCATCCGCATGAAAGCCATGCAGCTGAAGGACGACGAGACAAAGACCGCGATCTTCCTCTACTTCGAGCCGTCTCACCTCTTCATCCCAGAAGCGATCAACCTGGCCGGTTGCTTCAACGGGTGCGTTCACTCGTTCTCCGAGTGGGTTGATCCGCTTCGTCCCGTGACGCTCGAAGAGATCAACGCGACGCTGCCGAATTACGAGTGGATCGCACCTCGCAACATGAAGTGGCTTCGAGCGCAGTACGAGCAGGGGAGTAACGAGACACGTACGCAGAGACGTCTCGCCTACGAAGCCCAGAAGAAGGCCAATGCTGGGGCGGAAGCCCAAGCTCAGAAGTAAAAGGACGAGGGGGGAACCTCGAAAGATTCCCCCCTCGCGTCGTTCATTGAAAGGTAGTTACATTGTATCAGATGTTTGATGGAATGCATGTGTCTGCGCTCCACGCTGCCGTGAACTCCCGCACACACCTCAAGGTGGACCTGAGCCGCAAGGAAGTCCTGACACTCATGGCACTGTTCACCTTCTGGCAGTGCAAGATCATCAGCCCCTCCTACAACCTCCTCCTCGAGCGCTGCGTCGGAGCGAAGCGCTCCACGATGTTCACCGCCATGAAGTCCCTCGAGGACCGCGGCCTCCTCATTCGCCGCTTGTTCCTGGACTGCAAGGACGGCTCACGCCACGTCGTGTTCTTCCTGGACCTCCCGGGGATTTTCACTGACGAGTGCTGCGCACAGCTCGACTCCGACCCCAAGTCGCCGATCACAACTCGGCACACTATCGAGGTGGGGCGAACTGCCAGCACTGAGGAAATCCTCGCTATGATCACGTTCGCGGACGTGTCCCGTTGGCAGGAAATCATCTGCACGCCAACCCGTAAGAAGTCGCGCAACGTCGACGACATGAGCGACTTCCTCCTGCCCTGCCCGGATAACCTTCCTGTGCGCGAAGAGGAAGAGCCAAAGCCGGAACTGTGCGTCGCAGTCAGCGACGGACAGGGCGATCTTTTCGACATGCTGCACGAAGCAGAGACGAAGGAAGCCAGCAACAAGGCCACGGCGACGCGCGACTCGGAAGGCGAAGGCTCATATGGCACGTTGTGGCCAGAAACAGCTGAAGTCCCTGGCGGCTCAAACTGGGCCCCTACCGACGTGGAGGACACATCCACGGTGTCCGCTACTCCCGCGGCAGGAGAGAGTGCCCAGGAGCGCGCTGAGTGCATCATCCGCGACCATGCTGGCGACGACGTGATCGACGCTGAGATCATCGACGTGGAGATCGTCGAAGACGAAACCCCCTCGGACACGCTGATCGACGTCCCCGTCTCCCAGGAGCTCACCATCGCTGCCCCCGCCGCCCCCGTGAAGGCCAAGGGGAACAGTGAAGGTGACTGCGAGAAGGAGTTCGCAAAGTTTTACGAGATTTTCCCTCGCCATGTTGGCAGGAAGCCGGCGTTCGAGGCGTGGAAAAAGGTGCTCAAGACGGGAAAAAAGACTGCCGCAGAACTCATTAAGGCCGCAGGAGCATACGCCAAGTCACGCGCTGGCAAGCCCAAGCAGTACACTCTACACCCCTCTACTTGGCTCAACCAGGAGCGCTGGGAAGACGAATGCGAGGAAGAGACCACTGGCTACGGCTACAACGGCTACAGCAGCGGTGGCATCGTTGCTCGTACCCCAGAGGACGCCGAGTACTTCCGCAACCTCGACGCCGCCTGCTCGGAGATGTTCTACCGTAGCCGCGGGTTCAGCAGCGCCGAGGAGTTCATTGAGCACCAGCGGGGCGTCGCCGCACGCAACGCTCGTCAAGCCGAAGAAGATTACGCCGAAGCGGCAGCTAACCGTCTCCCCTTCTAATCACCTGAAAAGAGCCTACAATGTCCAATTTCTCATATGAGATGCTCGCGAAGCTCATGAAGCGAGCCATCGACACCAACCAGCTCGCCTCGAAACCGAGCAGCCAACAAGAGTTCCAGCAGCTCGTCATATCCTGGGCAGATCTCATCCTCCCAAATGCGACGGATAAGAACCTCCAGGAAGCCTTCGCAGCAGTAGGTGAAGGCAAGTACGGCCCCTATAAGATCAGCGTGACGGTACTCAATCAAGCCATCAACGAAGCACGCCGCAAGCGCGTGAGAGACTGGCTAGAGCGTTCACGCATCGCCATCGACTTCGATCCACCCTACGAGCGGTCACTCCTCTACAAGAAGGTCTTCTACGACTGCATTGCTGGCGGCGGTAGCGACACAGCAGCCGACCAACACGGCAGGCAGGCGCTTGAACGCGCCGATAAATACTATGAGACAAACAAGAAAGTCATCTGGCGCGACATCCTCAACAAGACAGAAGCGAGCTTGAAGGCGGGTTCATTCAGCCAGCCCACGCTAGCTCTCCCGTCAGCCCGCAAAAAGGCTCAGTATCTCGCAGCAGCAGGTGACTTCGTAACTATGATCCCCGAATCGGGACATAAACGACAGCTGACAGCAGGCCCTGAAACCGTGACAGCAGACACCGAAACCGCCAGCAATGAAGACGTGGAACGTCTACGCGCCTCACAGGCGGCTGTCGAAGCAGTCCGGCGCAAACTGAGCCTCCAAGCAGTAGAGGAACGCCACAAGAAGGAACGCCTGCGCAAGAACCTCGACGAGAACTTCCAACGCATCACCGGCATCGACCCGGCCACTATCGGACCTCAACGATAAGGAAACAATCATCATGAACCCCCAGTTCCTCCTCATGTGCATCATTGATGGACTGTTCGTCAGCTTCATCTGGCATTCACTACTCGCGTCTCCATCCCTATGGAGGAAACGAAAGAACCTGAGCGAAGAGCAACGCGCCAGACTGTACTTTTGGCGAGCGATGGCCATCATTGCCGCCCTCATCATGGGCTACTTGTTGGGCACACCCCTAGGGGGTGTTGCTACGGATGAGAAGACATTGACCTATGACTACACGCTTCTCATTGCTGGGGAAGGCATTGTCTCATGCCTTCTTGGCTCCTCGATGCTCCTCGTGCAGCGGAAGCGCGAAAACCCCGAATATGACGGGAGATGGCTTATCGCCATTGGCCTGTTCACCCTCATCACGAACTTCCTCATCTCCTAACCCACGGAAGAACCAACATGGACACCCAGGAAATAACGCTCACACAGGACAGCAGCGACGGCCTCTACACACAACTCCTGAGAGGCCGCTACGTCACCAGCATCAACGACGGCTGCATCACCCTCGATAACGGCCTCATCCTCACCATCGAAGGTAACGAAGGGTGCATGGCCTGCGCAAACGGCTGGTACCACCTCGACCGTATCTACAAGCAGGGCAGCAGTCACGCGCGCATCATGAGCGCCCACGTCGAATACAGTCAAGATGACAACTACTCGGCGGGATGCTATATCTACACGATCTTCGTCATGGTGGACGGCAACCCCACCCAGCTGCCCCTCGCGACCATCCGGGGCGACGACGGGCCAGGCGGCTACGGAACAGGCTTCACCCTCACCGCCACCATCGTCTCCCCCTCTAACATCCAGCAGCGTGAAAGCTTCCTCCATCTCTTCGCCTACAGTTTCGGGCTGCAAAGCTACGGTAAGCCCCGGCGTATCACCGGCCCCTTAGCACAGAAGTTCCTCAAGGCGGTAACCACAAAACCAGACTGTGCCCCTTATAAATCGGGCACATGGAAAGTCGGCAAGACGAACGCATACCTGTTCTGGCACACCGACACAGAAGGCGGCGTATCGTTCGTTCTGCGAAACTTCAGCAACGGATTCAGCGCATACCTCGAGAAACTGCAAGCGTTCACAGAACAGATCTATGCACACGACACTGAGATCAAGACCTACATCACCGGCTACGCCCTGAAAGGCACCACCGCCACCGTCAACGGCACCCGTGTCCCCGCAACAGACCTCCTCCCCTCCGAAATCCGTGGAGAACATCGACTCGACGGCAAACTGGTCCCCACCTTCCACTACATCAACATGGTCGGCGTGCGTGTCCTTAAACACCGAGGAGGCGAACGCGGGTACATTACAATCATCTCCAGAACCCAGAACGTTTGGGCCATTACCCCACAGGAAGACACCACGCTATGACCAAGCACCCCAGCAAGCACCGCGGCACGCCACGTCGAGGAACCATCCTCCACGGCCTCGCCCGACTCATCCGCCCCCTCCTCGCTATCGTCGGGATCGTCAGCGGCATCATGGCCTCCTTCGCACTCGCGGACGTGAACCGAGCCATCAGCATCAACGACGCCGTGCTGGCCGCGCACCCACCACAGGACGCGACCACCACCATCCCCAACCCACTCCCCGAAGGAACGATCACGGCGATCGTCTCATCACACGCGGGCAGCGCAGGCTACAGCCCCACCGCCGGAGCCCTCATCGACCCGATCTGGCTCCTCCACCCCCGCATGAGCTTCATCCTGGTACTCCTAGCGATCCTCACGCTCGCATCCTGGGTCACCAAGCGCACCAGGTGGAACACCATCCCCCTCGTCCGCAAGCTCGACGCGAAGGCCCCCAAGCCCCGCTGGTGGTGGGAGTTCACCGGCTACGCCGAAGTACTCCTCATCGTCAGCCTCGCCGCAACTATCGTCTACACGCTCCAACGGTAGGCGATACACGCGAAGCGGCCCGGCCCCCCACCACTGGGGACGCCGGGCCGCTCTTTGTATGCGATCAGTCGCGGATCAGTGAACCATCCGCAGCGACGCGCGCCTTAAGGATGTACTGGTAACCCCACTTGTACTCCTTTTCCTTGTAGCCGAGATCGTGAAGCAACTGCATCCACGACTCGTAACCGCCCTTGACGAGAGCGTCGCGGAAACACTCAAGATCGTCCTCTGCGAGCTCAGGCGTAACCTTCACGCTCTTCACGCTGGGGAGGATAGGCTCGCGCTCACCAAATGCACCCAAGAGGTACGGCTGCGCTTCATACACGACCTCCACCTCATGCTCACACGAGTCGAGCCCAAACTCAGACAAGCGCTCCTTCAGCGTGAACCGCTCACGCGGCTTCCATCCCTCACACCGGGCCAGGCGCTCGTCCAGGTCACGCACAGCAGCAAGCATCGGGCGCGATGCTGCGATGACCAGTGCAGCAACCTCGAGCGACACAACGAAGTTGTCGCCTTCCCCTCTGACGGGCATAGAGTACTCGAACTCCGCACCGCAGCAGTTGACGCCGATAGGCGCACGGAATCGCTCCCTCTTCTCAGCGTCAGGGGTCACGGGAATCCGCAGGACAGCTGCGACTTCCTCACCCTTGTTGTAGTCGTATTTGTCGTCGAAAGTCCACGTGAGGACCAGAACCCCGCCATACAGGGCAGCTGAAACGCGTCGAAGAAGGCCAACGCCAAACAGGCCGTCAGCATACTCATTGATGTCAGCGTCAGCGCACTGTCTGAGGAATTTCGCAGCGCTCGTGTGCTTATCCAACGCGATCATGCAGTCCACAGCGATGTGCACATAGCGTTGAGGGATTTTCGACTCAATGGCTTCCTCGAGATCGTACTTGAGGAAGCTCCTAAACCAAGCCCGATCATTCACGAAGTTCGGGTGAGACTTCTCGTAGGCGGAGAAGTACTCCTTCCGAGCACTTTCAAGCGCTTCGTGAGCCTTCTTGAGGGCGTTGGGGGTGTAGGTGGACATTTGCGGGACTCCTAGCTTTCTGGGGGAGGGAAGGGTGTTAGCTGCGGTTGCGAGTCGAGGCTCGAGCGGGGAGTACCCCCAACCCTGCATCCACAAGCTCACTAACAGGAGTGAATCTACCATCCCGAACCGGACTATGCAAACTGAACGAAAGCCCGATGCGGGGAGGTGGCAGAAACGCCTCCACCTCCCCGCACCCCACCTACCGGTCAATCGCTAGCCGGCCCCCACCAACACCCTGCCAAGAAGGGGCACCAACACCACTTCGATACCCGTCCCCCTCACCCTGACTCACCTCATCGCGATTAAGCTGCACGCGACTCCTACTCACGCGCAGATTCGGGAACATCGCGTCAATGCGTTGCTCAGCGCGCGACGCGCGCCCCACGACAACCAGCTCCTTCGACGTCCCCAACGCCTCGTCCCTCACGGCCTCACGCACCCGATTAGCGACACCGCGGAAAAACCCCAGAGTGTACCCACGGCGGAAACGAAATCGATCCGACTGCGAATAGAAAGCCCTCCCCCGCAACGCCTCCTTAAGGCCCACATTGCACTGCGTGAGCGTCGAGTTGAAGAGTTCCGTCAGGAGCGCCAAATCCCCCGCAGCGCCAGCAATCGTAACCACACTCCCCCGAGCCCCTTCCTGAACGACAGCCGAGCAGCTAAGAGCCTTCGCCAAGCTAGACAAACCAATCGTATGCATAGGCCCTAGCGAACTGTGCCCGCCCTTAACGTAAACCGTAATGACCTGCACGTCTTCCCTAGGTGAATCCACGTCGGGAAGCGACTCGATCCGATATTTCATCATGAGCTTCTCAGCTTGCGTAGCCGCCAACTCGCGCTCAGCAGCAGACGCACCTCCGTCCTCAGCCAGACGTAGTAGATGCCGAATACGGTCCTCAATTTTCACGGTACAAGCCCTTTCAGTTCAGTCTGTCACACTCAATGGAATGAGCGGCACATACAGAGTAACGATCATCGCGGCAATCAGGCACGCGCAGAGGGCGGGGCGTGCAGCAGCCCCCATAGACACAGGAAGTCCGAACCGGGACGCACAACTTGCACGCAAGTCTGAAACGGACTATACTTCCAAATCAAGACCCAACCCAGAAGGGGGAACACCATGACTTTTCAGAAGGCAGTCATCATCGGATCCCGAAAGGGCCTCGTCGAAGCCACAGTCTACAACTGCAGCGAGGTGGTTAAGTACCTCGAGCGAAACAACTGGCACCTCGCCAGGGAAACATTCGTCTGTGTCGCACCAGGCGAATACTGCCTCGTCAGCAAAACGGCGCTCACCCCTGACATGGACATCGTTGATGAGGAAGTTGTTCACACATGGAGCACAGCCGACACTGCGCAGTCGGAAGAACTGCGAGCATACAAAACACGCTTCTATCAGGTATACAGATTGTTCCAACTTGAGATCATGCTAATGGCACTAGTCACAATATTTGCTGCGCTCATCGCATGGAAAAGTTGCGGAGCGATGCAAGGCTTTATTGCTGGTGTGATAGGTATCTTGCTTATGCTTTTGAAGCTCACTGCATTTGCTACAACGAAAGACTGAACGTTTTTAGTAGGAAAAGAGATCGCTATGGAAATCTATGCCGAGGCAACCGACGAAGGCCTCCAGCCCTTCTATACGTACACGCTCGCAGAGATCATCGAACAGTACGAGTACGACGGGAACCGTATGCCCATCGGCAAGGTGTACGTCAAGTACGACGAGGACGAGTACTACCTCGAAGACACCGCCGAAGTCGAAGACGATGACGAACTCCTCACCGAGGATGAAGTCAAGGCGACAATCGCTAAGCGTGAGGCATGGAACCGTCAGGAAGATGAGCGTCAGAAGAAAATCGAAGAGGAGAAGCACGCGTATGATGCACGGGTGCGTAAATTTGAGGCAAATCACCCCATTCTCTTCAAGCTCGTATACGGTGCACTTGATTTGTTTTGGTGGTTCATGTGCTATGGCTTCATGTTTGTGGGGCTGATCCTGGCAGTCGCCCTATTTATTTATTGCTTCTATACATCGGCTGCCGCTAATTACGGCTGGCCGACCTTCACTGAACTGATGGGGCACCGTTCATGACTAAGAAAAAGTCATACACTGAACATTCAGTTCGGTTAGCAATATGGGAATATGCTCGCCCTGAAGTTCTTCGGCTTGCCCTAATTGGCATCCCTATGCTCTATTGTGGCGCGCTAATTGTCCTCTTCGCCATAGATTGCGCACGTACCCTTATCCACCTTATCTGCGGATGACCACTTTTATTGACCTGATAGGAAATTTCTGATGACTAAGAAAAAGATTTTTGTGAAGCGCTTGACTAGGTTTATTCTGTGGCTGAGCAAGGCGTGTATTGTCACTTATGCGATTATTAGCATTGCTATAGTCGCATCCATTTCCACCTGGCAGGGCACAGCGATCCTTGTTAAGGAGTTTGGGCTTCTAGGTGTACTTCCTGTACTTGGCGGCTTCGGCATGATCTTGCATTTCATCTGTGCTGAGCAGCAGTCGAAGCAAGAGGAAGCGAAGGTCGAACGCAGCGAAGCAGTCCCCGACAAGCCGGAGTCCCGGTGGCGCAGAAACGCTCCCGCCACCCTCACGGACGTCCCGCTTGAAGAGTGGTCAATTGGCGCGTTGACCATCCTGCGCCAGATCGAGATCGCATTCGACTCCAAGCACGTCTATGAGAACACCACATGCGAGTCCATCCTGCGCGCGATGGAGCCTACCCGGCGTGGATCGTACCTGTTCGTTGGAGACAATGATCCAGTAGCCCTCCGTGAGTTCATTCGCAACGGAGGTGTTGCGAAAGAACATAAGATCGTCAGCTTCAGCAGCATGCATCCTAGCGAGATCAAACTCGCCGGCTACAGGGTCGGTTTCTACGTCGCTAAGACAGATGACAAGCTCGCGGACCTCGCTCGTAGCATCCGAAGTGAAGCTCAAGCGGAAATCGACCGACGCGCCCTCGAGAACAAGAAGGAGACCCACCGTGACTGAGGAACTAGCCCTCAATGATCCGCCCATGCCGACAGGATGGGAACCGATCTGGATGCTCCCCGCACAGCCGCTGCCCTGGCCCAAACCCATCGACCCGCTGGTCGATGAAAGCGGCCAGCGTTAGGAAGGTAACGTCATCATGCCCACCGCTACCGAGCAAACCCTCACCGTCCACGACCTGTACACCCTGCGCGACAACATCGGCCTGTCTCGCAAGGAATGCAGACAGCCACCCCGAACCCGCTCCCTGTTCGAGTGGGGCAAGGCTCAGCAGGCCTACTACCTGGACGACCTCATGCGGAACATCACCAGCCCTCCAGTCGTCTACGTCTGGGAACCCGTAGACGGGTCTGGTAAGGGCGCAGTCCTGGATGGTCGCCAACGCCTCAAGGCGATCTTCTCCTACCTCGACGGCAACTACGCGCTGGAAGAACTGGGAGAAACTGAGTTCGAAGGTTGGGCGGGGAAACCCTACATCCGGCTAGTCGTAAGAACCCCGCACTTTGTACAGGTAGTCCGACAAACCCCAATCCAGGTGGTCACCATCCAAGCCCCCTCCTACTGGGAAGCCGCCATCGCTGTCTATCCGCAAATCTGTGGACACACTCACGAAACGGTGGAACTTGAGCAGCAGATGCTCATGCACTATCTGGACGATTACGGACTGGACTATCGCGACCCGGACTGCAACATCTTCACAGACAAGGAGTACTGCGACTGGGAAGTATCGAACCTGAAAATGGGGATCGCCCATCAGAAGAGAACTGCTCAGATCGAGTTCCGCTACACGGGGCTACGAGTTCCGGTACCCCAGCTTCCATCTCCCGATGTCTCAAAGATGATCGCAGAGCGGCAGATCAGAGCCACCGAGTTCGTCGCCAGACACCACCACAGAGGAGCCATCCCATGCTGAACACCTACATTCTGCCGGACCCCGCAACCGTCCCCGACGACTACGACCTCGCAGCAGAACTCACCGCCCGCGGCCTACCCGCCCAGTGGGTCAGCGGACATGACGCCCGACTCTCCTTCTACGACCAGGCCCACGGGTACGACACCGAGGAAGACGGCGGCGACGCGCTCGTCTGGGACCCCGACACCCATGAGGTGTGGTACCTGTCCCGAGGCGACGTAGAAGCAGCACGCCAGGCCACCCCAGGTGCCCCATTCACGCACCTGCGCTACTCGTACTACATCATGAGCGAGGATATGGGCCGGGATCTCGACGCGCTCCGTCGTGAAGGCCTCGACTGTCAAATCTGCGCCAGCCACCTCGACGGAACCGACATGGAACCAGCCATCGACCTCCTGGACCTTTACGGAGAGTATGGCAACCTCGCCTACCCCGGCGAGATGATCGTCTACGATCACGGAGTGCTCTACGACGCGATCCCCAAAGAGGTCTGCGAAGCCGTCAGAGCGGCAGCCTGACCCTCCACACGCGAGAAGCGCCCCTCCCCACTGAACACCAGGGGAGGGGCGCTTCCGTTTGACTACCTGCAACTTACCTGAACAGGTGCGGGAGGCAGTCGAAAATGAAGTGCATGAGATACATCATGAGAATCGCTCCGCCCATCATGTAGCTTGCCCTGTAGCGCCACACCGGCACCTCACGCCCCTTGTAAGCCTGCGCGCTCAACTCCACTGCAAGAAGCATGGTCGAAAGAACAAGCAGCACGCACATTGGCGCAACAGACAAAGTAGCCCACCTGCCGCCAGACAAGACCGCATACACAGACATAGCCGTGAGGAAGAAAACAGGGGCCATGACGCAACGAGCCAACCACATCTGAAAGCGCGAAGGCTCTTTGACGAACTTGAACGAGACGATATACGAAACGAACGTGAGCGACCACAGGAGAATTACTGCGAAGACAAGGGTAAATGCGTTCCAAAATGGACGCTCTCCCACATCAGTCATTACTCCTGAGATAAGGAGATAAATGAAAAGAAGCATAATTGGCATTGAATCCATGGCTGCTCTCGCATCTCCATGCCCGGCGCTCGCCCCTGTGCGTGTTCGCAGCTTCATGTAGATGACGGCCAAGGCAGTGAAACCTGCGCACAAGAAGGGCAGAGTGGCAAGTGCCAAGTAAGCATGAGGTGGGAACAGGGGTGCCTCTAAATCGAAAGCAGATAGTAAGATGAATAAAAAGCTGAAAAGTGTCGCGAGTGCCGCAGGAAATAGTGGGAATCTAACAATGGCTTGCAGTGCAAAATCCGAGATCGCCTCCTTCCCAGGGTCTTCGAGGGTGACACATAGGGTCTCCTTGTCTTGGTAGGGGTAAAGCATTGTTCGGCTTGTCCTTTCTGGGTTGTGTGCAGCAGTGTTGCTGCGTGTCTTGTTAAGAGACAGTATAGTCCATAATTGACGCACTTCAACTTGAAATAGTCCGATTCGGGATGTAGGCTGGTGGATAGAAAGGAGGCTTATTGTGGCCGAACGTAAGGCGATTCTCGCCCTCGATTTTGACGAGGTGTTCATCCTGGAACCCGTCACCCCGACAGCTAAAGGGGCATACACGGATCGGGCCCGCACTATGGTCACGGTCAAGCTCGACCATGGGCTCGTAGGTACCGGGGACGTGTGGTACTCCCCCCACATGATCGAAGCCCTCAACGTCGTCGTCGGTGACGCGGACAAGATCCTCCTCGCCTCATCGTGGGGCAAAGCGAGCATGAAAGCGGCGAAGGCCGTGGGCCTGCACCTCCCGCGCCGAAAGACCGTCAACCTATTTCCGCACCTCACGCCGGGAACCATCAACCAGCAGCACAAGCTCGACCGCGCGCATGACCTTATCCTCAACTACCTCACCGACACCGACACCCGCATCGCGTGGGTGGACGACCAGCACCCCCGAGGCTACGGGCAGGTGGACGGCATCCACACCATCGGCACCGACCCCATCACTGGGCTAACCAGAGCAGACCTCGCGCACATCCGCGACGTGCTCTTCTACTGATCTACTGAAAGGAACCACCATGACGTTGATTCTCGAGTGGGCGAACGGCACCTTCAGGGGTGACCTCGCGCAGGTTGCGAGCTTCGTTACTACCCTCACCTCGAAGAAGCCATGGGTTCAGACTACGCGCAAGCGCGGTGGACTCACCGTGTGGCAGAAATGGGACAAGTCGGAGCGACTAACGTCAGCGAGTAACCCCACGATCGCTGACGACCTCGCTGAAGTACTCGCCGACCACCTGGGAGTCCCCCAGGACGAGGTGACCATCAAGCCTGACCCGCGCGACTCATCCCAGCTGACCGCCAGTGAGCTGCGATCTCTGCGACTACACGCCCACCTCAGCAAAAAGGACCTCGCTTCCATGTGCGGTGTAAACGAGTACACCGTGCGCAACTGGGAGCAAGGCGTTCGCACCATCATCCCAACCAGGATCGTGCGCATCTTCCAGCGCCTCAACTCCTACAGGGAGGAAGCCCGCGCAGCAGTCCACGCTGACGCCGTGCGTCTCGCCGGAAGCGAGGACGCGCTCGCGCAAACTGACATGACAGGGTACGCAGTCTACGCGCCCAACTATTACACGTACGCGATGCTCTGGCCGGACGCCGCGATCAGCGCCGACGTGTGGCGCGATGTCGTCATCAAAGACGGGCACTTCCGCACCGTCGCGAGCGACTACGAGGCGCGGGCCATGGGCCTCACCCGTATCACCATCAATCCCCCACGAAAGGCCAAGCAATGAGAGCCGCGCCAGCACCACAACAACCAGCGAAGCCCGCCCTCGAGACCACCTGGGCTGAGGAGGAAGCCACCCCTGCGCCATCACCTAAGCGCGCCATCATCGTCATCCTCGTCGCCATCGTCACCCTTATCGCGTCAGGTGTCGCCGCATGGGTGTGGAGCGCCCCCGAGCAGCAAACCCCAGCACCCCAGCCCGCAGCTACACAGGCGGCGCGCGCGTACACGGCCAGCGACTACGAGGAAAACCGCGAGACCTGCCATGAAATGTACGAGACCCGCGACCTCCAGCTCTACTGGTCGTGCGTCGTCGGCGACATCCGCCTCGGCCAAGAAACCGACCCCGCAGTACCCCTCGCTAGTCTGCCGCCCGTTCGTCTAGCCCCCAAGGCCAGCCTCGGAGGCCGAACAGACATCGCCTTCGCACCCGACGCGACCGCACGCTGCTATGCCACCGGCTACTGCCTCGCCGACGCAACCTTCAACGCCGGCCAAACCAGCGTCCAGGTCATGTTCACACGAGGCGACGGCGACATCATGGGCATCTTCGTCCCCACCACGGATGCGCCCAACGTCATGACGAAGGAAGTCCTCGCCCCCTACATGCCGACCGGAGCCGCACCGGACCCCACGGTCCACCAGGCGACCCTTAGCCGCATCCATATGGGAGCCGACACCCTCGTCGGCTACGTGTTCTCACAGCCCCGCTACTGTGGCGACACCCCAGACGAGTGCTCCGCGAAATACAAGGCCCGCACCCCCATCCCCTTCACCGGCACCACCCACATCACCTCCCAGGCAGAAGCCCAGAACTGAGAGAGGCCGTCCGCGGCGACGACGGCAACGACTTCACGCTCACCGGCCACCCAGCCAACACCACTACGACAGCCAAATAACCAAAAAGGTGGGCACCAGAGCGCCATGACATTCACAACAGCAAACCTACGCCCCACACTCGAAGCCATAATTGGGCCAACACTCCGATTCGTCGCGCGCGGAGCCGACGCCACAGGATTCGCCCTCACCCTCGCAGGCGAGCCAATAATCGCACACTTCGGCTGCGCCAAAGACACGCGCGGCCTCTTTCAACGCTACACGGTGGAGGAGGTAGCAACCATCCATAACGGGCTAACACCAACCCTGTTCGCCATACCACCACAATGGTTCACCAGGGCTGCGCGCCCCCACGTCGCCAACATGGACACAGAAAAACAACGCGACTACTGGACAACACTCGTTGCAACTAGTGAAACCCTCAAACACGACGGCTCCACCATACAGCTCAGTGAACAACACCCATTTGCACAACACACTGGAATCGCACGGCTAAAAGTAGTCAAAAACCGCGTACAGCTCACCAGCAACCACAGTAAACACCCGCGCGAACGCACTCCCACAGGCATCATGCTCGCCCTCACAAGAGACCCAGGAAAAATCATCTCCTGGCACACTCCACCCGCACGCCGCAAAAAGACACGCGCCACAAGCAACACAACGGACGTGTGGACGCTCTAAGTAAGCGTTACGTCGCATCCTGTTCGTTCATGGATGCTCACACGATGAACGCAATCCACACGCGAAAGGAACCGCCCCCATGGCGCTCATCAATAAGGACACGCGAATCGCCCGCTTCTCTAACGACGGTGAGATCGGATGGGTTCCACTCGTCCCCAACCTCGAAAGCTACGAGAGCTTCGACGAGTACGTTGTCGAGTATGATCCTGGCGACATCGCCAATGGCGACGGGCCGCTCATGGACGCTCTCCTGGAACCTGGAGGATCCGTGTGGGATGACGCAGCCGAAGACCTCGACCTCGGCCTCTACGCGCTCCCCGACGGCCACCAGCTGTTCACGGCGCAGACGAAGGTCTACGCCTTCGTAGAAGGCAGGACCCTGACGTCTGCTCCGCTCGCAAAGGCGATCGCCGCGCCAAGCGTCGGCGGCGGCGAACCCATCGTCATGAGGCGACTGTCCGACATCGCCTCCAGATGCGGCGTTTACGTGCCCGACGGCGCAACCGTGATCGACGTGCTGAACATCATCAGCATCATCACCGATAGCCCGATCTGGGCGCTCAACGCCATCCTCCCCCGCACCGGAGCGGACACTCCAGCAGGGAAGATCTCTCTTGGCCTGGCACCAGATCAGAACGAACTCAGCTGGATTGCGTACAACCATCGGAGTGCGTACGTCAACGTGTTCACGCTCCTCAACCAGGAACTCAGGGCATCGCACGGCGTAACCTACGCGATCTTGCCCGACGACGACCATACGGACGTGCACACAACCGACGCTGCGTTCTTCGGAGTCACAGACAGATCCATCATGAAGACCTACCGCTACAAGACAGCAGACGGCAGCAGGAGGGGGCGAGTCATGGAACTGCGCGACCTCGACAGTGACTATTCTCCGAACCTCCATGGAGGCCAGCCCGAGGCCAGGACACCTGAACTCCTACGCCTCGGCAAATACCTCACGACGCTCGGAAACGCGCCCCGAGGAACCAGCATCCCCGTCGCGATCTACTCCACCAACAAGGGAGACACCGTCACCGTTAACGGCACCCGCATCCCCGCATTCAAGGTCACGGTCGAAGACCTCTACGAGCGCTGCGAACTCTACGGGCGCACTGACTTCCAGGTCATGAGGGAACAGGCGCGCGCATACGGCGTCAACCGCAACCGCCCCCCCATGTTCGGCGACTACATCCTCACTGCGACCCCCAGCGGGAACGCAGTCCTGGCCTACATTCAGAAGCAACGGTGACATCATGCACATCAACAACAAGTCACTCTTTCCGTACCGTGGGAAGTATGGGTCACGTCCGCCCATCACCTTTGGGCGCACCAAAACCCACATGCAAAGCTCCACAGGCACGAGCATTCTCCTCACCGACGCATACGACGGACTCATCGGACCCGTCTGGATCGCCATTCCCGACCCCACGTTCAGCGACCCCGACACGATGCCTGTCCCCCCGTACCTGATTGCCAGAGCCCTACACGCACGCGAAGTCGTCGCCCAATCAACCAGCACCATGCTCGAAATCGTGGCCTACGCGTGCACACACATGTCCCCAGCGTCGGCGATGCAAGCCAGCATCGACGTCATCGTTCTCTCCCCCAACGGGGACGTCGGTCTCGCCGAAGTTGTCAAAACACGCGACAACCCAACTGGCCCCGGCAAGATGAAAAACACGTGGCTTCTACCGTCAGACAGCCACCTCAGAGTCGGAGCCAACGAGGTCTGGCCACTGGACACAATCCCCGTGCGCACAGGGTCAGGCAGGACCCCTGTATACGTCCTCCACGCCGACGACATGAAGAACCTGCCCGACAAGACCCTCGACCTCATCCTCCGACGCACCCCGTCCGTGCTTGCGCGTAACCGAGGTCGCGAGTACGGCGAAATCTGGGACGAAGAACTCGAGCAGGACTCGATTGACTGGGATACCCCGTTCCTCCTGCGCATCCTCGCGCGCAGCATCCCCGGGAACACCGAGGTCAGACGATCCGAAACCCATACCAACGGCCTATGGACGTACTGGGTGAGCCGCGATGGGCGAAAACCGCGCAAGCTCGCCGACTACGACAACCCGCTGGTCTACACTGGGGCAACGCTCAGCTTCCTCGCCTGGGGCGCATACGGCACCCCTGAGGAAGACATCGCCAGCAAGACCGAAAGCCTGCTCCACCAGTAACCCCCGAAAGGGAACTCTCACATGCTCACACGCGCCCGACGAGTATTCCTCGCCCTCATCGCCGCGGCCACCGTCATGCTGCCGCTCACCCCGGCACCCGCGTACGCTCTCCCAGCCAACCCCAACGTCTCCGATGAGGTCATTGAGGCGAACTGGGCGACCCTATCCGCCGAACAGCAGGAGACAGCCAAGCAGGTGGTCGCAGAAGCCAAAGCGGAAGGCTACTCAGCAGAAGCAGCAGCAGCCATCGCCGGCAACTTCTGGCGCGAGTCCCACTTCAACGTGGACGCAATGAACTCGGTATCGGGCGCGTGTGGCATGTACCAGGCCCTCGGAGACAGACAGACTCTCCTCTTCACATACAACGGCGTCTCCAACTGCGCCGGCCTCAAAGCCAAAGAAACCACCCAAGCCGCGCTCGCGGACGGGCGCAGTGAATGGCTCGGCTGGCCTACCACCAGCATCATTTATGGCGGCATGGCCTCCTACGCGCTCAACGAAGCCGACACCTGGGGCATCACCGGAGGCACCGTCCCCTCCGCCGACGACTCTTTCGGAAGCCTCGAAGGCTTCAAGAGCACCGACAACTGGTACCTTGCGACGTGGATCTGGATGACGAACTGGGAAGCCCCCGGCGCAGCCGAAGCCGGCTTCATGCAGCGCGCCTCCTACGCGGCGACAGTCCTCAAGAAGGTCGGCAACACCGACCCCGCAGCGAAGTCGGATACAGCAAGCGCACAATCCGGCTCGACGACGAGCGGCGGCGTACTCGACGAGTGGTCCCTCCCCGGAATGCCCAAGAAACCCGAAATCGCTAAAGGCCAGTCCCTCACGTTCGCAGACGGCTCACAGCTCACGGCGAAGCAACGGGCAAACGCCTCCGACCTGAAAACGCAGCTCGAAGAGGAACGGGACCGAGAAGCAGCTGAGTCCACTCGAACATGGGTCACCGCCGTCGGCATCGTCCTGTTCCTGTATGCCCTCATCATCCTCCTGTCCCTCCTGATCGACCTCGCGTTCCCGCTGTTCTCTGCCCTCGAGGGCGTGACCTTCGGGCGCGTCAAGTACTCGCCCCTACCCGCCGACGAGCGCCCGAAAGGCACCTACGGGGTCGCCGGAGTCTTGACCGTCTGCTTCGCCTTCGCCGCCCTCGGTGCCCTCATCTTCACGGGCGTGATCCAAGCTTGGCTTGCCCATCTCGTCATCGCTCTCCTATCCTGAAAGGAACCCTCCCTTGACCCGTCAGACAGAAACCGAGTTCGCAGCGGCCCTCATCACCAAGTACGGACAGCAGTGCGCTGAACTCTTCGCCCTGTTCATCCACACCATCCCGCTCGGCTGCTCATGGGCTTTCCTGCACCCCACGCAGGTCAGGCATCTTGGCTTGCCCTACAACCCCAGCGGCCCCGTTCCCCTCATCTGGGATCCACAACACAAGGCGGTCGCTACTCGTACCACTGCCAACGCGAACGTCTCCACCCTGACGTTCGTTCTCATCCCCGTCGTCGGAGGCTTCATCCTCGAGACCGCCTACAGCGTCGCCGTCAACGTCATCAACCAGTGCGGAGGCCTCTACGACGAGGACATCCTCACGGCAGCGGGGGAGAGCCGCACCAAAGCCAAGGAGACGTTCGCTAAGCGTCTCGAAAAAGCAATCAACGACGGCGGTGAGTTCCGTTTCGGCTACTACTGCGTCAATGGCTCACAGACGATCACCATGAACGGTGTCGCCTACCCCGCCTACTCACTCCCCCTACGCGCCATCGCCGAAATCGCAGCACAACAGGGCCTCTCCTTCCGCGTCCCCCAACACGCCCCAATCCCCGCCTCCACCGTCGTCACAAGCCCCTGGGACACCCTCTCCCGATCAGTTGCAGCCCCCTCCGGCAACGCAATCCTCGGCGCACTCACCCGCTGAAAGACACCGTCATGTTCATCCACGTACCAGAACGCCCCACTCATGAGGGTATCGCCCCCGCTCTCGAGGCCCAGATCCGCACCCACCTGAGCGACGCTATGGCAGAACCCGCCGGTGAAGCGGTCACGATCAGTTCACCGCAATACGAGACCTTCATCGCGCAATGCGCAGAAGCCCTCCAACGCGACAAGTCCATCGACCTCGAAGTCACGCCCGCGAGCACCGGCGACGCGGAATCCATTACCGTCGTCAACGACTCCGGCATCACCGTCGAAGACATGCACGACACCATGAGCGACTTGATCGGAGACATCCCCAACGTCGGAGTCACGATCGCCGTCAACAACGGCCAGCACACCATCACCCTGACCACCGTCCCGGACCTGCCTGTCCTCGAGGCCCACGTCGAAGGCGTCACCTGGTCCGCAGACGGCCACACCCTCGCCCCCACCATTCACACAACAACGGGGACTGCGATCCCCGTATGGACCCCAGCAGTTCTCGAACAAACCGAAGCCTACCCAGGTGGCACCATCCGCTACGTTGATACCACCTACGGGCTGGTCCCTTGCACCCCACAGGGGACCGTGATCATTGACGCGGCTATCGCAGCCTCGATACCCGTTGCGTTCTAGTTTGTTCTAGAAGCGCATGGTCTCGTTGCCGAGGCCAGCTCCAAGTCTCATGCCACTGGTGGGTGGCTGCTTGGTTCGCGTTTCGTTGGGGTTTGCGTTGCCCGACGTGGTGTCGGCCCGGCTTGTGTCTCCTCCGCGCGCACGTCAGCTATGCGGGCGTGTAGGCGGGCGACGCGCTCGCGGGCTTTCTTCACGGTGCTCTCACTTTCCTAGTTGGAACACTGTTCGGCGCGTTCGTGATAAAAAATATCATAATGTTGCCTATGTGTGCTACTTTATGGGTATGCAACTACTCAACCTCACCACCAGCAACCCCGAGAACCCAGCCCAAGCCTCGTCACCCCACACCCACAGACCCGAGAGGATCACGATGCCCGACGACCAGTTCGACCGCGTCC
>ERZ773272.195-NODE-195-length-24692-cov-3.490644_pt1 | contig 24692 bp, 19 predicted proteins | sample MGYA00511891_ERZ773272 | MGnify/ENA primary metagenome ERZ773272 (study PRJEB29015, sample SAMEA2738150) | human oral metagenome | biome: human oral; feature: human-associated habitat; material: saliva | place: China | collected 2198 ...
GAATGATATTATCTCTTTCTATTGTGAGAGACCTTTCCGAAAAAAGGTTTTATTTTAGGACAGATTTTATGAATTATGGTTTGTTTTTATTGATTCCGCATCATTTGTATTTTCTTCTGTTTCCTGTATATTTACGAAGACTTTACTATCAATCCGTAATTTTTTAGCAAGTTTGGTTGCCATTGGTCCGAATGTAACGTATGATAGTCCGCCTGATATAAGTCCTCCTAAGACAGGAATAGTTTTTGATATAGATTTAGCAAATAATTGCTTGGACATACGTATGCCTATCCATTTTGAAATTTGCTTGATAAGCATGTACCATGCAGCATGACCAAACGTCATGACAGGAATTCTTTTTGCAACTTGTATCGCTATTCTTTTTGTTACATCAGCTAAAACTTTTGAAGCAGACTTTACTCCAAACATAACTCCGAGCATAGGAGTTATTACATCAAGGCTGTGTGGGCTTAGCTCTCCATTCTTCATTAAATCTGGGTAACCGTATAGATAAGCTAATTTTTGACAAACATTAATGCAAAAACCATAGTATTGTGCTAAATCTGTGATGCCTAATCCTACTGAAGCAATAGGATTTCCCGGAATTCCGGTTAATGTTGAGATAATAGAAACTTTATTTCGTGCTGTGGATATCACATTTTCAGCGACGGTATCTATTAAGTCAAGATTTAATACTGCACGTGGATTCTCTTTGATGATTTGTTCTAATTCTTGTTCTGTACAGAAATCAGAGAATGCGTTGTATAGGAACTCTTCTCTATTGACTTTTACATTAGGGATTTGCATAGAAAGACTTAGTACTTTATTGTACAAGTCAACTCCTGTTGTTTTTTCCATAAGAAATTTATTTTTAATATTATACAATTAATAGCCGAACATATTAATCACAGGTATTAATATGTTAAAACCTTTGTTTCTCAATTTTAAATCGTTATATCTAATAGTACTGACTGTTTCCCAGAAGTAAGTGATTTCTCGTTTTTAAATGGAAAAAGCGTGGGAACTATTGAATGTTATTCTACACGAAGCTCTGGACTGCTTTTCACCGAATAACAAACAATAGCCCACGCATTGAGGTATATCATTCCCTTTGGAAAAGGGTACAATAATCCCAAGCATGAGCGTATTGCCGCCATCCTCGGTGAATGTAATTGTCCAGATTACGTGCAGAAGATGATTTCAAACGCTCTTTTAAAAGATAGAACTCTTTATAGTGTACACTTTTATATAGGTACACTGGAATTCGGATACAAAGATAGATAATTTTTCTTATAAAATGTTTTATTCCTTCAAGAAAATACATTCTTAGCGAAATTATTTTTATTTGCTTTTTATCATTATATCAATATCTTGTTATTTTGAGATGTTTATATGTGAATAACACCACATTTAGTTTAAATGTACGTTGCTGTCACTTTTAACATTTGCCGTATTTTATTGACGATAAAAGGGTTATGAGTATATAAGATGTGACAGATATGACAGGAAAAATAGTTTTACCTAAAAGTTGATATAGTGATGTTTAGCTTATAGAGGGCGGTAGAAGACTTTAAATGAAAGGACGAGGGCTAATATTAATAGTGTTTTGTTAGTATATAATTCGCTGAAGGCTCTCTTTTATATAGGTAATTTTGTGTTTACTTGGGAGGGGTATTTCTCAATATAACCAAGTAATAAATACTCTATCTTGGTGGTGTAAATCTCATTTACTAACAAATGGGTAAAGGTCTTCCTATCTACTTTTCGGAAGGTGTATATCATTAGCACTCATGGTGTTTACTGTAAGCACCATGAGTGATGAGTATGAATACATTGGCTGAGGGTGGAGAATGGGATTATCCCAAATCCGTCATTAGAGCCTAAACATATTTTGTTTTATTATCGAGTAGATTGTTTGGCTTTGGAACACAGGCGTAGCGGGCTACGCCAAGTTACAAAGACAGACAAGATGCCGATAAGGAAATAAAAGATGTTAGGAAACAAAACCATAGTAATAAGAGCTATGCTTTTGTGGTCTAATGACCGCATTTGGGATTATATTAATCCCTTCTAAATATATCCCTTGTGTACACTTTTTCCTTTACATCATCAAGGCATTTGTCGTATCGGTTGGCAATGATGGCATGGCAACGCTGTTTGAAGTCAGCAAGGTTGTTGACAACAAGGCTACCGAAGAAGGTTGCGCCATCTTCAAGCGTAGGCTCATAGATGATGACTTGCGCACCCTTTGCCTTAATACGCTTCATTACTCCTTGAATTGAACTTTGGCGGAAGTTGTCACTATTAGATTTCATAGTAAGTCGATAGACACCAATGACGCACTCCTTCTCATCTTCTGGGCTATAGTCACCACGGTCGTAATAGTCGTAATATCCAGCTTTATGCAATACTTGGTCAGCTATGAAGTCCTTGCGTGTACGGTTACTCTCAACGATTGCCTGGATAAGATTTTCAGGTACATCGGCATAGTTAGCAAGTAACTGCTTAGTGTCCTTAGGCAGACAATAGCCGCCATAACCGAAAGAAGGATTGTTATAGAAAGAGCCGATACGTGGGTCAAGACATACACCTTGAATGATGTTAGATGTATCAAGACCTTTTACCTCAGCGTAGGTGTCTAACTCATTGAAGTAACTTACGCGTAGTGCAAGGTAAGTATTAGCAAAGAGTTTCACCGCTTCTGCCTCTGTTAGTCCCATAAATAGGGTAGGGATATTCTCCTTTATTGCTCCTTCTTGTAGTAATTGAGCAAATAGCTGCGCTGCTTGTTCCAAGCGTTCGTCACCTTCAGGACGACCAATGATAATGCGACTTGGATAAAGATTGTCATAAAGCGCCTTGCTTTCACGTAAGAATTCTGGAGCAAAGAGAATGTTATTACACTTGTATTTTGCTCTAATATGCTCAGTGTAACCAACCGGAATCGTAGACTTAACAATCATGATAGCATCTGAGTTCACCTTCATTACGATTTCGATAACTTCCTCAACACGTCGTGTGTCAAAGTAGTTCTTCACAGGATCATAATTAGTTGGCGTAGCGATGACTACAAAGTCCGCATCCCTATAAGCAGTCTCTGCATCCAATGTGGCAGTAAGATCTAAATCCTTCTCTGCCAAATACTGTTCAATATAATCATCTTGAATAGGCGAACGTCTGTTGTTTATGAGGTCAACCTTTTCTTTTACTACGTCAACAGCTGTTACATGATGGTGTTGACTCAGCAGTGTTGCAATGCTGAGACCTACATAGCCCGTTCCAGCTACAGCTATTTTTAAGTCTTTAATATCCTTATCCATTGTCTTGTTCAGATTCTTTGCAAAGATACGTATTTCTATTCGAATAAGACAATGGATAAGGATAAAATCCTTACTAAATCTCTTTTTGTTGCTTTTTGTTTATCCGTTAACTATTCTGTATGTTTTCTTCTTGCAATGAAGGAGTATCATACAGCAATGATAATTTATAGAAAGGGAGGCTAAACCAAATGATAGGTTTCCTCAAATGGGCGGCGATAACGATCTCCCCAAACGCCATCTGGCATACGAACGCCACAGGTTATGACCATGTTTATTTCTGTATTGTAAGGTAGATTCAGTGCTTTCTTTACCAACAGACTATCGAAACCTTCAAGTGGACAAGTGTCATAGCCAGCCTCACTCATAGCCAACATAAATGTCTGAACAGCCAAAGCACAACTTTTGTGTACACTAACTTGCATGTCGCCTTCACTTACTTGACGAATGATTGGGCGGAAAAGTCCAATCGTTTGTGCTAAGCCTTTACGAACAAGTCCCCACAAGCCAAAGCAACGTGAATAGAGAAAAGGTATTAATTTAGTGTAAGACATCTCCTGTTTCTTTATGCGATTCTCTTGTTTCTCGGTGGGACTATAACTCTTAATATTATTTCTTTCAAATGCAAGTGCAGCTTGCGCATGCTGTTTATATTGATCTTGACGAGTAACAAACACAACCATCTGTTGTGCTGAACATGCTGATAACTGATCCAAACAAGCATGGGATAACTCCTTCAAAACATTCTTATCCGTGACATGATAAGCCTCCCAAAGTTGCATGTTTACACTTGTTGGAGCTAAGGTTGCCTGTTCTATACAATTTCTTACTACTTCTTTATCAATTGGCTTATCAGCATCATAATGTCTAACAGCCCTTCTGTGATTCAAAATATCCAGTAAACTCATTATCTTTTAAACTTTGATTTGCATATAGAAAGGCAAAGTATGTGCCAATGTTAAGCATATATTGCAGTCTTATGTCTATGTGTCAAGAGAAGATAAAGGCGTTTAGAATAAAAGAGAATCCCAGGTAACTCATTTGTTATCTGGGACTCGTTCTATAGGGAAAGACCTATTTATGGATATTATCCGCAGTGGAAGTACTGACGAACAAGCTTTTCCATCATCATTTCTTTACCTTCAATATCCTGGCGCAAAGTGCGATCGTTGAAGGAACGAAGTTGTTTGATGATACCATCAATCATAGCAGGAGAGAATACATCATGCTCTTCATAAACCTTACGTTGACGCTCTAAGCAATCAGCTGACGCCGCACAACTATCAGGTAATTGCGCTAAGGTGGCATAACGCTCGGCATTCTTTGGATCGTGAATATCACCATCTGCGAAGGTCCTTTCGGCTTCTTCTTCTGCATTTGCCATCTCGAAACCATGACGACAAGCAACACAAAGACCTGCCAAAAGCTGATAGATATCAGCAGAAGCGTCTGGTGAACGCATCTCAACAGTTTGTTTACCAGAGTAATCACGCTTTGTGAGTGGCTCAATCTCATTGGCTTTATGGCACATATCTTCGCCTGAAGTCCAACCTAAAGGCACACGAACCAGTACAGAACGATTGCTCATACCCCAGCAAACATTCGTTGGAGCTTCCTGATGTGGCACGAGGCGGAAGTAAGATGTTGGGTTCTTATTGCCGAAAGCAGTGATACTCTCTGCCAGATCCATCATACCAGCAATAGCCTTGCGAGCGTCCAATGATAACTTGCCATTGTCTAACATCATGTTCTTTCCATCCTTCATTATGCGCATGTGGATGTGCATTCCTGAGCCAGCCTTACCCACAGTTATCTTCGGAGCAAAGGTTACATCGAGCCCTTCTTCATAGCCAAGACTACGGATAATCCACTTAGCAATGAGCAACTGTTCGGCACATTCATTGGCAGGAACAGGCAAGAACTCTATTTCATTCTGCTCATAACAGCGTCCATTCTCAACGAAGTTGCCCACTTCAGAGTGCCCGTATTTGATCTTTCCACCACATTCTGCAATCAACTGCATAGCACGCATGCGGAAGTCATTACCCTTAGAGAAGGGCGAACTCTCGTGATATCCATGCTGATCATCAGCTGGGAAAACGCCTTCATCATCGCGGATAACATAGTATTCCAACTCTCCCATTGCATGGAACTCCATGCCTGTAACCTTCTTAAAGGTAGCCATTGCCTTGCAAAGAGTGTGCTCGGGTGATGATGCGAGAGGTTTTCCGTCACGATCAAAGAATGAGCAGAGCATACAAAGAGTAGGTATTTCTGAGAACGGATCAATGAATGCTGTTGAGAAACGAGGCATAACATAAAGGTCACTACTAGCCGCAGCTATAAAGCTGAAAAGTGACGATCCGTCCACACGTTCACCACTAGTTAGGATTGTCTCCAAGTACTCTGGTGAGTGAAGCATAAAGTTTAAGGTCTTCAATCGACCATCACCAGCAGGATACATAAAGTTTATCATTCTGATGTTCAAGTCACTTACAACCTGCTTGATGTCATCTTTTGTAAACTCGTGTGCATTCTTTTTAAGGTGCGCCTCCAGCCTATTAGCTGAACGCAAAGTAAGGTTATTCTCCATTGTCTATGCTTGTTAAAGTTAGTATTCGATTCTGTGGACAAAAATACATATTAATTCTCTCATTCGCAATTATCTTTGATGTTTTCTTCATATCTTTGTATTAACGTTTTATAAAAGTGATATAATCGTATGCAGAAAATAGATTTTGAGCACCGTTCTTATAGGCGAACTATTCGTAAAGCAAGCATGGATGACTTACCAATTATTATGGATTTTCTGCGGCAGGGAAGGGAGAAGATGATAGCAGCTGGTAATCTTAATCAGTGGAGAAAGGGCTATCCTGCGCAACAGACAATAGAGCAGGATATACAGCGAAACGGCTCTTTCTTGCTTTGTGAGAATGATAATCCCATTGCAACTTTTGCTTTCTTGCCAGGACCAGAGCCCACCTATTCTTATATAGAGGGTGGTCATTGGTTGGATGATAGTCCGTATTATGTTATCCATCGAGTGGCTTCTATGGATGGAGTTCATGGTATTATGGCGGACATCATCGCCTATTGTTCTTCCGTAGCTCATGCCCTTCGCATAGATACTCATGCTGATAATCGCCCCATGCAAAAGGCTTTGTCTCGGCTAGGTTTTGCTTATTGTGGTGTCATTTACTTACAAAGTGGAGACAGCCGAATGGCATTCCAGAAGATTACAAGTGCTTTGTAATACTTCTCCAAGTGCTTTGTAATGGTATTACAAGCCTCTTGTACAGATTCTGGAGATGGTGGTTTCGAGTTGACAAGTTTATGAGTAGACAAGTAAATGGGGTGTTTGTTAGGTTAACAAGTTTACGAATAGACAAGTAAACGGGTTGTTTGTTAGGTTGACAAGTTTACGAATAGACAAGTAGACGAGTTGTTTGTTAGGTTGACAAGTTTACGAGTAGACAAGTAGACGAGTTGTTTGTTCTATTTGAAATGAGGCTATTTACTCCCCTCTTCATTCGGAGAGGGGTGGGGGTGAGGCTTCTTCTCTATTCCATTGTTTCTACCGTCACGTCCTTAAACTCTGCCATAAAGTTGAGCAAATGACTTTGGTAATGGTTTCGCTTCACCTTCATCTCCATCGTAACTAGGTAGTAATGTCCCGACGAAGTGTCTTTGCGATTCATTTCATAAGAGTCTATTATCACCTCTTTCTCACGTAATTGCTGTAGAACAAGCTTTATATTCTGCTCTTTCGGAGTGCTGAACGTAACACTAATATTGCGTGTTCCGAAGTGTTGTAAGATGAAATAAAGGGCTTCCAAACATAGGATAACGAGGATCGTTGTTGCGATAGAGAGCACGTACATACCAGCTCCAGCGGTCATACCAATGGCAGATGTCACCCATAAACCAGCCGCTGTGGTGAGTCCTCTCACTACATGTTTCTGAAAGATAATCGTACCTGCGCCAATAAAACCAATTCCTGTGACTACATGTGACGCAATACGACTGGGGTCGAGTGATACATGCTCGTGCATACTTAGAGCGTCACTGAATCCGAATTGGGATAGAACCATAAACAAACCACTGCCCAACGCCACTAAGAAATGCGTTCGAAAGCCTGCTTCTTTCGCACGATATTCACGTTCCAGTCCGATAGCTCCACCCAACATAGCTGCTATAAACAGCCGTAATATGAACTCAGAAGTTGTTATATTCATGATGTTTATCTTTTAAGTAAATAGGTCTTCGGCACAAAAATACAAAAATAATAATGTAACCTACGCCTTTCTTTGCGAAAAAATACGCCTTTAAGCCTTGTCGGCTTATCCTAGGATTGAAGTGTAAAACGCTTTCCTCATAAATGAGGATTGTTTATGTTAAGGCTTATCCGTACCTTTGTCGAATAATTTATTTCGACGAATGAAGCAAGAACTAATTGATAAATACAATGTGTCTGTACCTCGTTATACGAGTTATCCACCCGCTAACTTCTTCCGTCCTTTTACAGGAGAAGAGTATCTGAAAGAGGTTGATTATAGCAATGAGGTGCGTGAAAAGAACCTTTCCTTCTATTTCCACATGCCTTTCTGTCGCCGTCTTTGCCATTATTGTGGCTGTAATTCCTATCCAATGGCTAAGGAAGAGCGGGTTGCAGAATATGTGCAAGCGTTGCATAAAGAGATAGATCTCGTGGCAGCCCACTTGGATAAGAGTAGGTGTATATCGCAGATTCATTATGGTGGTGGTAGTCCAACTGCTATGCCAGTGAGTGTTTTGAAGGAACTAAATGAGCATTTACTATCTCTGTTCTCAACGATAGAGCAGCCCGAAATCGCCATAGAATGTCACCCTGGTTATCTAACGTCAAAGGACTGGCAAGGCTTGTTGGATGCACGATTTAATCGTTTTAGTCTGGGTATTCAGGACTTCAATGAGGATGTACTAAGGCTCGTTAATCGCACACCTTCTGAATTACCAACGGAAGAGATAGTGGCTATTCTTCGTAGCGCAGGCGTTAGTCTTAATATGGACTTCCTTTTTGGTTTACCGCTTCAGACGTCGGATAGCTTCAAGAATACAATAGAACGAGCTGTAGCAATGCGCCCCGACCGAGTTACAACCTTTAGTTATGGTCACTGCCCATGGATATTTAAGCGCCAGATGATACTTGAGAAGGCTGGTCTCCCTAGTGCGGAAGAGAAGGCAATGATGTTCCAAAGGGCTAAAGAGGTACTGCATGAGGCAGGTTATCTTAGTGTTGGTCTGGATCATTTTGTGCTCCCTAATGATGAACTATCTGAGGCTTTGCGGTCGCATAGATTACATCGTAACTTCCAAGGTTATTGTACTCGTCGCACAACAGGACAAGTGTATGCCTTTGGCGTAACAGGTATTAGTCAGTTAGATACAGCCTATGCCCAGAATACAAAGTCTATAGATGAATATATTGCAGAGGTCACAAAGGGCACATTACCTATTCGCAAAGGTTACCAACTAACGCCTAGAGAACGAATTGTACGTGAGGTCATAGAGCGTTTGATGTGTAACTATCATCTTGATTGGACACATCTTGCAGAGGATTTAGCAGTATCTGTTGATGAGGTGAAAAGGGCTATTAATTATGATGTAGAACGCCTGCAAGAGATGGAACGTGATGGTATTCTTCGTTTGACAGAACATACGTTGGAGATGACAGGAGAGGGCAATCCCTTTGTTAGAACAGTGGCTGCAGCACTCGATCCAATGATGATAGACACTGATAAGAAGTTCTCAAAACCGATATAAAAAGCCTTATATCTCACCCTTACTTTATTGAAAGAAGAGCGGGCGAGAGGCTTCTATATAACATAAATAATATGGAACAACAAAGAAAGATAGTTGTGGTTGGCGCTGGACTTACTGGTCTTACTTGTGCCGCCCACTTGCGTCATAAAGGTCAGGATGTACTGGAGGCGGCTGAGCGTATCGGTGGACTCATGCAGACGGAAGAGATAGACGGCTTCATTATGGAACAAGGACCGAGTACGGGTACTATTAAATATCCAGAGGTGGCTGAACTCTTCGATATGTTAGGCGATGATTGTGCGCTAGAGGTGGCACAGCGTTCTGCTAAGTGCCGTTTGATATGGAAAGATGGGCGCTTTCGTGCATTACCTTCTGGACTTTGGTCAGCTATCACAACTCCGCTCTTCACCTTGAAGGATAAGTTCCGCATCCTTGGTGAACCATGGCGTAAGAAGGGAACAGACCCTAATGAGAGTGTTGGAAGCCTTGCTGAACGACGCTTAGGGCGGTCATTTGTGGACTATGCAGTCGACCCTTTCCTCTCTGGTGTGTATGCTGGCGATCCCTATAAGCTACCTACTCGCCTCGCCTTGCCTAAGCTCTATGCTCTAGAACAGCAGTATGGTAGCTTTATTAAAGGCTCTATAGCACTGGCTAAACAGCCAAAGACAGCCAGAGACAAGCGTGCGACGAAGGATGTTTTCTCAACGTGTGGAGGATTCCGCAACCTAGTTTCTGCGTTAGGGAGAGTCATAGGTGAGGATAGAATCCTAACGAGTTGCAAGGAGTTAAGAATAGAGCCGTTAGGAGATAAGTGGAAACTAGTTTGGGGCGAGAATACTATAATAGCTGAGCAAGTCATTACCACTTGCCCAGCCTATGCTTTACCCGAGTTATTGGAGTTTTTACCTAAGGAACAGCTCAACGATTTAAGCAACCTTTATTATGCTCCTGTAATAGAGATTGGAGTGGGAATGAGGAATACGGGGCGTGTACATTGGAATGCTTTTGGTGGTTTGGTACCTTCTAAAGAACGCCAGAATGTATTGGGAATCCTCATGCCTTCCGCTTGCTTCGAAGGTCGTTCACCTAAAGAAGGAGCCAATTATGCGTTCTTCATTGGCGGTGCTCGCCATCCAGAATATCTCAATAAGACGGATGAAGAGCTTACGGAATTGGTGAATAAGTCTCTTCATACTATGTTAGGATACCCCGAAGGCACGCGTGCAGACGTTATTCGCATTTATCGACATAGCCATGCTATCCCACAATATATGCCCGAAACAGATGCTAGGCTCCATGCTATTGACACCATAGAACAAGCGCACCCAGGATTGCATATCATAGGTAATCTGAAAGATGGTATCGGGATGGGCGACAGAATTAAGCAAGCTGTGGATATGGCAGATAGGATTAGTTCGATATAAGGAGTTGAAAGGACTGTTAGACAGCCTTATGAATATACGGAAAGGGCTGAGTCACCTATTGTGATTCAGCCCTTTTGTTATTTCAGAGAATACTAGTTGCCTATTTGTTAGAAGCGATAAGTCACCGTAGCCTTGATGTTTCGTGGTGCTCCAGGGAATGAGCGGAGCTTGTCGTAACCGCCTACCCAGTATACTTTATTCATCACATTATCAAGATTCAGTTGTACTTGTAGGTTGCGCAGACGATAGTATAAAGCCGCATTCACCAAGCCATATCCAGGATAAACAATCGTATTCTCACGTCGTCCGACCTGTCCATATCGTTTGGTTACAGCATTCAAGCCGAGTCCGAAACCAAAGTTACGTAGCGCACCAGTAGGAACGATATACTTCGACCATATATTGAAGGCATTTCGTGGAGTATTAGGACGTTGCATACCAAAGTCCTTTTCTGAGTCAGTCGCAGTCTTAGTGATTGCTGCATGTGTATAAGCATAGTTAGCAACGATACTCCAGTTTGGTAAGATGAAGCCTGCTATATCCATTTCTATACCCTTTGATGTTTCTTCACCCACCTGTTCCAATCGTTCTGGATTGGCTGGATCATTTGCATTATAGAGCGTGTTACGCTTCTGAAGATGGAAGAAGGAGAGCGTCGTACTGAGTCGTTTGTCGAACCATTCTCCCTTGAGTCCTGCCTCAAACAGTTGGCTATATTCTGGGTCGAAAGGTCCACCTGTATTAGGATTCCCCTGTACAGACGCACTCTGTGGCTCAAACCCCTTTACCCAAGTGCCATATACATTTAAGTTCTGATTAATGGCAACGACTGCACCAATACGTGGTATGAAGGCGTGTTGTGTGGTGCGTGTCTCCTTGTTAGTCTTGTAATTCAAGATATCTGTGAAGTATTCCTGGCGGATACCCAAGAGCAGTTTAACGGGTCCTGCCTCAAGTTGTTCCTGCAGATAGATGCCGTGAGAATATTGCAAATAAGGCGAGAGAGCCGTTGTTACGAAGACGTATTTAGAGTAGTCACGCTCCACGTTGTTATTATTACTTGTCAAGTCATAATAGGGGACGTTGGTCTTTGGATTACCATCCTTGTCTAGTATGTAACGTGCAATGTTTGCGGGTTTAAAGGCTGTTGTTGTCGTTCCATCCTTGAGTAGGTATCCGCCAGCAGTCATAGCAGATGAGCCAGCCTGCTGTGCCATTTGGAAGTAATCATAGCCCAGCAGGATGCGATGACGCAGCATACCTGTTGTCACATTATAGTTGAAATAGGTATTAAAACTATTGTTACGGAAGTGGCGCTGACGTATCAGACATTGCATGAGAATACGTGATGGGCTTTGTGAACCATCTGCTAACTTCACGTAAGCGTTAGCTTGGTTGTGCTCACGTAAGTCCTCATCGTAGGATGAATTCAGGTAAGTGGCATTGAGTGAGAGGTTATCTGTGAACTTGTGAGTCACGCCAAGCGTGATGTTTACAAGGTTCTCTTTCAGGTAGTCATTCGTAGCTGATAGCGAACGGCTGATAGGCACTGAACGCAAGTCACCATCACCAAAGATTGGCTGACCACGGTCCACTTTGCCATCTGTACGCTGATATACAACATCGACATTGAAGCGTGTTCTGTGTGTTGGTAGGAATGAGAAAGAAGGTGCGATGATATAATTCGTGTTCTCTTGTAGGTCACGATAGGAGTCGGTATGCTCGTAACCTAGGTTGAGTCGATAGAGCAAGGTATGCTTCTTATCCAGCGGACCAGTGAAGTCGGCATAGGTGTTCAAGGTGTTGAAGCTGCCGACAGTTGTCGATACTGTATTGCGGTTATAGGGCAACGGCTTCTTAGTAACACGGTTGATGACACCTCCTGGTGCTGCGTTTCCAAAGAGGGCTGAAGCAGGACCTTTGATAACTTCTACACGTTCGATGTTAGCCAACGACTGCTGTTTCCAAAGGCTAGTTTGTGCACGCATACCATTGACGAGGTTTCCTGAATTTCGGTTACCTGTTGTTCGGAATCCACGGATGGAGAAGTCGTTATAGAAGGTGTAAGGGCTTACGCCACTGATATTCTTCACCACGTCGTTGACAGTCGTTGCACCTTGGTCGCGCACAAGTTCCTTTGTTACGTAGCCTATGGACTGCGGAATGTCCTTCAGCGGTGTTTCCGTCTTAGTTCCAATGAATGAGTTTGTGTTCTTGTATGACCTTTCGTTACGTCCGATAACCTCCACGGTTTGTAATGTCTGGTCATGTAAGAACGGGGTGCTCGATAGCGAGTCTTGCATTAGGCTATCTCTTTGCAGTTCTCCTTGTGAGTGCGCTTGCGCATGAATAGGAAGGGCAGCACTATATAATAAGGTACCCGTCAACAATAAATAAGAATGTAGTCTTGTTAACATGTGATATTTGTATTAATCCTGAAACGTTATATATTTCGCTGTGCAAAAGTATATAAAACAGGTGAATACGGCAATACCTAAGAATAGGTAATATAGTGCGTTTTAGCGACACATACGAGTCAGCTCAGTGACACGTATGTGTTACCATCTGTAACACATACGAGTCATTTCATTTACACGTATGTGTCATTTCGGTAACACGTACGTGTCATTTTCGGTTACAATTATGAGTTCTTCTCCCGTCTAAAGGCTATAAGTACATAGATGAGGCTAATGATAGCGACCGCAGTTTCGGCTATGTAGAGACCGCGATAAGCGAAGATGTTTGCCACGGTTCCCGCTAGTACGGCAACGAGCAACCCGCTTATATGACTGATTACAATCTGTATCGTGAAGTCTGTACCCTCTCTGCCAGGGCGAACGCATCGCATGGCTGAGGTGTAAAGAACCACGGTAGCTAGTCCGTAACAAGCCTGAATGTAAATGATGCCTATGACGAATGCTACCTTATTGAAGTCGGTGAAGGTCATTGCAAGGAAATATACGGGTGCCAAAATGATGAGCCCTGCAATGATGATACGTGCCTTATGTATTCCGATTCGGCGTATGAGTACTCCAGAGAACCATGCCATAATAAAGGAGGCAGTGGTACCAACGATTCCCGTAAGGAAGCCAATCTCCTTCATGTCGTAACCCTTATCAACGAGATAAGGGCGTAACATGGATAGAATACCTATAATACCCATGTAATAGAGCATTAGGAATCCTATCTGTGGCCATATTTGCTTACGTGTAAAGAAGCGGAAGATATCCGTCCACTTGGCACGCTCTCGTGGCTTCTCATTCTCTATTCTGATATGAGTATTGAGCAGTAAGGGAATGATCATCATCGTAACAAATAAGGCTAGGCAGGGCACTACAACATTCCAACCATAGCTTTTAAGTAAGATGAGCAATAGCCCTCCACCAATGACAGCGCCTCCAAAAGCTCCCATAGATTGCATACTGTTCAGCATACTATGATCGTGTTTCTTGAAGGCGAGTATGGCAAGCGCATCAGTAGCTATGTCTTGTGTAGCAGAGGCGAGCATGGAGATGCAGGCGAGGATGATGACGAGCGTAATTTCCGAGTGCACGTTGATGAGCCCGGTGGCTAAGAGTGCAACGGCATATATCAGTTCCGTGGTGACAATCGTTCGTTTGTAGTCGCCCACTGTTACGCAATGTCGGTCAATGAAAGGCGACCAGAGGAACTTAATCGTCCATGGTAGTCGGACGAGGTTTAGCAGTCCGATGGTTGCAAGACTATATTGCCCTTCCCTCATGATTACCTGTAAGGCTGTCATGAGAAAGGATGAAGGTACCATCTGTGCGATGTATAGACAGAAGAACGTACCGAGACTTAGTTTCTTTGAAGATATACTATTGAACATGTGATTCGTTGGTTTTTCTGCCCTAATTCTAGAATGTCACGCTGACAGAAGTACCGAAGGATAGAGGCTTACCCTTCTGTGCGTAGTTACCCGTTGACATCTTGAAGCCATACGCCATATAGTCAGTTCCCGTTAGATTCTTACCCCATAGATCCCATGTAACTATACCCTTTGTGATACTAACTTTCGCATTGAGCGTTGCATAGAAGTTCTGTCGGACGATGTTATCATCAGCCCAATAGATACGACCGAGACCTGTTAAACCAGCATTAAATACCACCTTATCAAACCATCCAGCCTGCATAATGGTGTAAGTACCATCTAAGGATAGCGTGTGGTTAGGCACCATAGGAAGCCTATTACCAGAGAAGTCCTCGTTAGCACTCTTCTTGTATTCCAAGTAACGAGCATGGGTATATCCGTAGTTCATTGTGAGCTGTAAACTCTTGATTGGATGATAAGCCATTGAAAGCTCGAAACCCTTGCTATCGGTGTGCCCTGCATTAGCAATCACGTTACCCACACCAGGGACAGTATAAGTCGTTTGCATGTGTCGCCAGTCAATGTAGAATAAATCAGCCTCGGCTGTCATTCGCCCATTCAAGAACTTCAATCGTGTTCCAACCTCATAGTTCCAGCTGTATTCTGGAGCGTAAGTACGCTCGGCATCAGTCTTGAATATTGTGTTAAATCCGCCTGGCTTATACCCCCTAGTGACACTCGCATAGTAGAGGTTATCCTTGTTTGTGAGATATTGAAGCGTGAACTTAGGTGTGAATTGGCGGAAGCTAGCACTACTAATAAAGTCCCTTACATGAGCCGTTGCGCCTGTTGTAAGCGTCACCTTCTCCTGGTTGTAACTCGTCTTTGCGTATTCGTAATCAAAGCGTAAACCCGCTGTTGCTGATAAGCCTCTCCATATATTATATGAGCTTTGATGATAGATTGCATAGCCCGTAGTGGGGTTCTTATAGGTAGTAGGCGTTGAGAAATTCCTCGTGTAATAGCTCGTTTCAGCGAATTGGTTGGAATGTAGCAACATACCAAACACGCCAATAATCCATTGGTAACGCCCCTTGTCATTCGACTTCAAGGTGATGTCCTGTGATAACATATTCTGATGATAGCTATTATCAGTGAAGAATATGTCCTTCGGGGTGAAGTCCTGGTCAAGTCCTTGGTGTGATTTGATGAATTGATAAGATGTCTGACTATTGAAACTAATATGTCCGTTCTCATATCGTACATTGAAACCAGTAGAAGAGATAAGACGTTTGTAAGGGCTATTGCGGTTATAACTGATAGGTGACAGCTCATCTTTTACAATGTCATAAGGTGCATAAGGATACCCATTCTGCTTACTAAGTGTGAGCGTACTATTGAGATGGATGAGCCAATTCGTGTTGGGTCTCCAATAGAGTCCTATGCGTCCTTCACCTTCATTCAGCTTGTCAGCCTTCTCATTTAGGAAGTGATTGGTAAACATACCATCGTTGTGATGATAGGAGATAGAGGTAGAGATACCGAATTGATCACTCACTTTCGAATAGTTAGAAGCCTGTGCAACGAAGTCGTTAAACCTTCCATAACCAACTTTGATGCGTGTCTTTTGATAGTCAAGAGGGTTATGCGTGTAAACATTAATAATGCCTGCAATAGAGTTACGTCCGTATAAAGTGCCTTGTGGACCTCGGAACACATCCACGGCGGCAATATCACTGAGGTCAATGTTGAATGCTGATGACTCAAAGTGGGGCACACCATCAACATAGAAGCCCACCGCAGAGCCCTTACTCTTCGAGCCTATACCACGGATATATACCGGTGTATTAGCATACGAACCATAGTCAGGCATATAGAAGTTAGGCATAACCGCCGTTAACTCCTTTAGATTCACAATCTGCTGGTTCTGTAATTGCTGAGTGCTAATGGTTGATACTGCCGTAGAGGTTAGGTTTCTCTTGTTTTGCTTAAAGTCAGTTACTACGATCTCATCAAGTGATACGTTCTTGTTCGCTGTTGAGTCAGGGTTTATCCCAGCTGCCCCACTGATAGTTAGGGACGCAAATAATAAGGCATTTAACATATAAGATGGCTTAATTTAAATGTTTTTGTGCTGCAAAGGTACGGATGATGACTTATCCTGACAATCCTCATTTATAAGGAAATTAAGTCGTCTAACTCGTGCTACCAAGCAAAGGGAATGAGATTACAGCAGGCTGGCAAACGCTATTTAATATATTTTCTAATATAGGATAAGCCCTATCTAAAATACTTTTCTTACCTTTGCAAGGTATATTTAAACGATAGAAACGAAATAAGAAGGATGAAGAAGATATCATTTCTCATAGCGATGTTGGCGGTAATACTCGCTTTTGGTTCATGTAGTAAGAGCGAGACTTATGCCAATCAACTCGATAGAGAGAAGAAAGCGATGAACGACTATATCATCAAGCATAGCATTAATGTCATTACGGAAGAGATGTTTGAGAAACAGGGCTTCACGACTGATGTCACCAAGAACCAGTATGTGCTATTTAAGAATACAGGCGTGTATATGCAGATAGTAGATAAGGGGACAGGTAGGGCTATTCAGCAAGGTGAAACCGCTACAGTGCTTTGTCGCTTCCGTGAAGACAATCTCTTAAAAGACACCTTACAGCTTACGAACAATGTATTATACTTTGGAGGTAAGGTCGATAAGATGTCTGTGACAAACACAAGTGGTACTTATACTGCCTCGTTTGACCCATCTTCTAGTGTGATGTATGATGTTTATAAGACGGCATCTGTACCTGCTGGTTGGCTCGTACCATTACCTTATATTAAGATAGGACGTATCACTTCGGCAACATCAACACTAGCTCATGTGAAGTTAATTGTTCCATCACAACAAGGGCAGATAGATGCTTCTAGCAATGTTTATCCATGTTTCTATGATATAACTTATCAGCGCGGTTTCTAACATCCAGCACATTAATATATAATAGAGGGTAGCCAACTGCCCTCATAAAGATATTCAAGCATGACTCTTATAAAATCTATTTCCGGCATCCGTGGTACTATCGGAGGTCGTGCGGGGGATACTTTAAACCCGCTGGATATCGTTAAGTTCACATCAGCCTACGCTACTTTCATTGCTTGTAAGCACCCAGGAAAGAAGCTAAAGATAGTTGTTGGGCGTGATGCTCGTATCTCTGGACCTATGGTTAAGAATGTGGTATGTGGCACATTGATGGGTATTGGAGCAGATGTAATCAACATTGGGCTTGCTACAACGCCTACCACAGAGCTTGCCGTGCGTATGAGTGGTGCTGATGGAGGTATTATTATCACCGCTTCTCACAACCCTCGTCATTGGAATGCACTGAAACTTCTGAACGAGGAAGGAGAGTTCTTGACTGCTGCTGATGGTGCAGAGGTACTCGATATAGCTGCACGTGAAGACTTCGAATATGCTGATGTAGATGGAGTAGGGAGCTATACGGATGATAACTCATTTGATGAACGTCACATAGATGCGGTTATGAAGCTTGAATTGCTCGACCTTGAGGCTGTCAAGAAGCGTAAGTTCCGTGTGGTTGTAGACTCTATCAATTCTGTTGGTGGCGTTATTCTCCCTAAGTTGCTAGACCGTCTAGGCGTTGAATATAAGTTCCTTAATGGTGAACCAACAGGTGACTTCGCTCATAACCCAGAGCCTATTGAGAAGAATCTAACGGGTATTATGGACGAAGTAGCCAAAGGTGGCTATGATCTTGGTATCGTTGTTGACCCTGATGTGGACCGTTTAGCATTCATCCAAGAGGATGGTAAGATGTATGGTGAGGAGTACACACTCGTCACTGTGGCTGACTATATCCTCGACCACGTGAAGGGTAGTACCGTTAGCAACCTCTCTTCAACACGTGCTCTACGTGATGTAACCGAGAAGCATGGCTGCAAGTATTATGCATCAGCGGTCGGTGAGGTCAACGTAACCACAAAGATGAAGGAGGTGGGAGCCGTTATCGGTGGTGAAGGTAATGGTGGAGTTATTTACCCAGAGAGCCATTATGGACGTGATGCACTCGTTGGTATAGCTTTATTCCTTAGCTCATTGGCACAAAAGGGAATGAAGGCAAGCGAGTTACGCAAGACTTTCCCAGAGTATTTCATAGCAAAGAATCGTATCGACCTTACGCCAGAGACCGATGTAGATGCAATCCTTGTTCGTGTAAAGGAGTTATACGGACAAGAGAAAGACGTGCATGTTACAGATATTGATGGCGTGAAGCTCGACTTCCCAGATGCATGGGTTCATCTCCGCAAGTCAAACACTGAGCCTATTATTCGCGTCTACAGCGAGGCTAACACGATGGAGGCTGCGGATGCATTAGGCAAGAAGCTCATGCAAGTAGTTTACGATATGCAGTAGTACTCACCTTATATTATATAAGAGAAAGGATGCTTTAGAACTATTCTAAGGCGTCCTTTCCTTTTTTATAAAAGGCTATCTCCCAACCTCTCTCCATTCCGAGAGGGAAGTAGATAGCGTTGTTTGTATATAAAGGAGATATTCCTTTGAAAGGAAGAGGGCGTTTCTTCGACGGTTAGAAGGCGTTTCCTTATGATGACGAGAGGCTCTCTTGGTCATGAGGAGACGCTCTCTTTCTTTCCATTCATTAGCCCTCTTTATTGAAAGGGATGGTGCTAAGTAGTACAGCCGAAGGCATTTGTCCTACTAATTTTGGATAGTCTCTTGTAGAGATATAGCCCATGACTATTCCTAAAGATAACCATGTCGTATAAAAAAGTTATCAGAAAATGTCTCAATTAGTTGCTTAATATCTAAGAATTACCTATATTTGACGCGTGATACCTACGCGATCCTAAATCATAAAAGCAATATACTAATCTAACAATATGATCTTATGAGAAAAACAAAGGAAGAACTCAAGTCTGCAAGGAAGGGCGAGAGACTATTCATGGCGAGTCTATTTGCTACATCGTGTTGCATGCTCCCAATGATTAGCCTAGCATCTCCAGCGGATAATGCTGTCATGGTTGTGCAGCAGAAGAGCAATGTAATTCATGGTATGGTGATGGATAATAATGGTGATGCCATTATAGGAGCTTACGTCGTGAAGAAGGGCGAACGCAGTGGAGCTGTCACTGATGTGGATGGTAAGTTTACGATAGATGCGACGGACGGAACCGAGTTAGTTGTGAGTTATGTGGGTTTCCAGTCTAAGACCTTCGTAGTGAAAGCGGGCAAAGCAGACTATTCCATCACGCTAGAAGCTGATAATAAAGTGCTAGATGATGTGGTTGTTGTTGGCTATGGAACCCAAAAGAAGGTAAACTTAACGGGCTCTATTGCTACTGTATCAGCCGATAAGTTGGTGAATCGTACGGGTAGTGACGTGTCGAACATGTTGACAGGTCTCATGCCTGGTGTTACTATTATCCAGAACTCCAGTATGCCAGGTGCCGACCAAGGAATCCTCCGTGTGCGTGGATTAGGCACCATGGGCAACTCTAGTGCGATGGTGATAGTCGATGGAGTAGAGTCCAGTTTGAGTGCTGTAAACCCTAACGATATAGAGAATATATCGGTATTGAAGGATGCTGCAGCCTCTGCCATCTATGGCGTTCGAGCAGCTAATGGTGTTGTTCTCATTACAACGAAACACGGACAGAAGGGGCGTACAACCGTCACTTATGATGGCTATGTTGGTTGGCAACAAGCCACTCGTATGCCTAAATATGTTGGTTCTTATGACTATGCGAAACTGATGAATCTTGCCTACAAGAACGATGGGCAAGCCGCACCTTATAGTGATTCTGACCTACAGAAGTTCAAAGATGGTAGCGATCCCGACCGCTATCCAAACTCTGATTGGTTGGGTGCTTTGCTAAGTGAAAAGGGCTTCTTCCATAACCATCACGTGGGTATAAAGGGCGGAGGTGAGCGCGTTGTCTACTCTTTGGCGATGAACTATTTTGATAAGGATGGCTTGATTTATAACACAAACTACAAGAAGTTTAATATCTTAACCAACCTTGATGCACAAATAAATAAGCGTGTTAAGTTGTCAACGAATCTATCGCTCTATCGTAGTAAGCAAACATCTCCTGCAGAAGGGGTGAGCAACTTGATGCATTATGCCTTTAGAGAGGCGCCTACAACAGCCATCCAATATGCAAATGGGCACTATCCTCTCTTCAAAAACGAGCATAACTCGGTTGCTTCCGCTCGAATGGGTGGAACGAGCACAAACGTTGTGACGAGTGTTCAAGGTAATCTTGGATTGACGGTAGACATAGTTGATGGCTTGAAATTCCGTGGTATTGCCGCTTCTTCATTCAGCCTTTCTGACAATCCTGTACATAGTATGTCAATGCCATTCTATGGTATCAATGCGGGTGGCGAATCGTTGGTAAAAACCACACAAAGCTATATCTCAGAGTACGATATCAAGTATTTTGAGACGAACCTACAGGCTTATCTCGATTATAACAAGACCTTCGGGAAACACAGCATTAGTGGTTTACTGGGCTTATCTCAGATCTATCAGCAAACACGTTACCTCTATGCAATGCGAAAGAACTTACCCAATAGCCTCAGCCAGTTGAGTGCTGGTGAAGTAAAAGGGCAGAGTACAGATGGCAATGAGGTAGAGTATGCATTGCGTTCAGCCTTTGGCCGCTTGAATTATGTATATGCTGATAAGTATCTCTTCGAGGCTAACTTGCGTTATGATGGTACTTCACGCTTCCCAAAGAATAAGCGGTGCATTCCCGTCCTTCTCTTTAGGTTGGAGAGTATCTGAAGAAGCCTTCATGCAGTCTACTCACTCGTGGCTTAACAACCTGAAGTTGCGCCTGTCATGGGGATTGCTTGGCAATCAAGAGACCGTTAACTCTGATGGTTCCGTCAACTATTATCCTTACCAGAACACTTACAGTTACGGTTACGATTACAGTTACAACGACCAGTTGCAGTCGGGTATCTCCATCTCATCACGTATGGCAAACCCTAATATCACATGGGAGAAGACGGCGCAATGGAACTTCGGTATTGACGCAACTCTCTTCAGTAACCGCTTGAACTTCACGTTGGATGTGTTCCGTAAGGATACGCGCGATATCCTTTTACAGCTCCCTGTTCCTGGTATCTTGGGTGTTGACCCTCCTATGCAGAATGCTGGTAAGGTTCGTAACACAGGTTTCGAACTTCAAACGAGTTACAACAATCATGTCGGCGACTTCGTCTATTCTATAACTGGAAACTTCAGTTATGTGCATAATAAGATAGTCGACCTCAGTGGAGGTGATGTCCCTGGGCAGTCGGTAGGTGACCCCCTTTGGGCATACTATGGCTATGTGTGCGATGGAATATTCCGTTCACAACAGGAGATAACCAATCATGTTAGGCAGTCGATGGGCGATCCCGTACCAGGTGACTTGAAGTATCGTAATCTCAATGATGACGATAAGGTGGACAGCAACGACCGTAAGATTCTAGGTTCATACTTCCCTAAGATCAACTATGGCATTAATATCAACTTGCAGTATAAGGGCTTCGATCTCAGTGCAGTGCTACAAGGTGCTGCCGACGTGAAAGGCTTACCAGTGCCCGAGATACGCTATGCCTTCTATAATGGTGGTAAGGTGACAAACAAGTACCTCGATAGTTGGACAGAGGATAACCCTAACGCTTCGATGCCTCGACTATCTATGACTGACAAGAAGAACAGGCTCATCTCGAGCTTCTGGGTACAGGATGCTTCTTACTTGAAGATGCGCAATATCCAACTCGGATATACGCTCCCTACAAAGCTAATGAGCAAGTATGGAGTTAGTAGGATGCGTATTTATGGTAGCATAGATAACCTCTTTACCATCTCTAGCTTCGATAGTGTAGACCCAGAATTAGTTTCTGGTAGCTACTACCCATTGACGCGTAATTATACTATAGGGCTTAACATAACATTCTAAAAGATTATAATCATGAGAACAAAATATAGTATTGCTGCTTGCTTGTTTGCACTAACTTTCCTTACTTCTTGTAATGATAGTTTCTTGCAGCGTGACCCTAAAGATGAGTATTCTGACGTATCTTTCTGGAAGACTCCAGCGGAGGCAGAGAAATACGTGACTGGTATAAATCTATATCTGGTAGCCCCCGAGAACCACACCATTATGACGGATTGTTACACTGATAATGCCGTCCCTGTGCACGTGGGAGCAGAGCAAGGATCGCTGTCAGCTGGTACGGCGGTGTCGACGAATAGGCATTTCCAACAGGTTTGGGATGCTGCCTATGAGGGTATCCGACGTTGTCTGGTGTTCTATCAACATATAGATAATGTGCCCATGGCGGCTGCTGATAAGGCAAGACTTACGGGGGAAGTGCAGTTCCTAGAAGCCTTCTTCTATTCAACATTGATGAAGTTTATGGGAGGGGTGCCTATCCTTGATCACCCGCTTGCGTTGAGAGAACCAATGCCGGAGCGTGCTACGGAAGAAGCTACTTATAATTACATTGTAAGTCTACTTGACAAGGCTGCACCAGCATTGCCTGATATCCGTCAGAGTAGCGATCACGGCAAACCTAGTGCGGGTGCTTGCTATGCGCTCAAAGCACGATTGGCGCTCTATGCCCATAAATATGACGTGGCTGAGCAAGCTGCTAAAAAGGTGATGGACATGGGAGTATATGGCTTATATAACAATTATTCCAACCTCTTCCAGCCAGTTGCTGAGGACTGTAACGAGATTATATTCGACCGCGAATACCTGTCGAATCCTAAGAACTCCAGCGAGGGAAGCATGATAGGACTATTCTTTGCACCTATTGTAATGGGTGGTTGGGAAGCCTTGTCGCCAACGCAAGACTTAGTGGATGCCTATCCTTGCACTGATGGAAAGTCTATTCAAGATTCACCACTCTATGACCCTAATCATCCGTTTGAGCACAGAGATCCCCGCTTAGCAGCCTCTATCCTATGGAATGGTTCGATGATTGCAGGACATGAGTACACGACGAACAGTATTGGTGATGGCAACCACACACGCACGGGCTATTGTATGCGTAAATATATGAATCCAGAGAACGATGGTATCAATAATTACGACTGGACAAACTTCATTTATATCCGCTATGCAGAGGTGCTACTTACTTATGCTGAGGCGCGTAACGAGCAGCTTGCCTCACCTGATAACCAGGTCTATGATGCGGTGAATGCTATTCGTCAACGCCCTAGCGTGAATCTCCCAGCATTAGCTTCTGGTATGACAAAGGATGAGATGCGTGCGGCAATTAGGCTTGAGCGTCGCCTAGAGTTTGCCTTTGAAGGCATACACTTGTTCGATACACGTAGCTATAAGACGACAGAGGCTGACGTGAAGAAACCCGTTTATGGTATGCGCCCTGACGGCACGAAGTTCCTTGTAGAACAGCGTAAGTTCAATCCTAATCGCGATTATCTGTGGGCTATTCCATTGACTGAAGTCGATCTTTCAAAGGGTGTTCTAAAACAGAATCCTAATTGGGATTAAGTCCCCCTGATACCTCATAGAGAAAGCCGTGCTACGAGTAATGAATCGTAACACGGCTTTCTCGCATTATAGCTGTTTATGATCTACTAAAATCGATACATACGAGTAAGCGTTCTGACACGTATGTGTTAACGCCACTGACACGTACGTGTTATTGCGCTGAATCGTATGTGTCATCACGCTGACACGTATGTATTAAAAAACATGGATCCCATGTGTCTGTATTTGAACTTATTAGTTTCAAGATAATTCTCACTTATTCTCAAGAATATTCCCACTTATTCTCAAGGTGGAATCCCACTTATTCCATGGAAAGTGGGTAGAGGCTGTTAGCTGATGATTATTGCTAAGAGTAAGTCCTTTTCATGGCTTATATTAGTGCCGTAGATACTATTGTCACATTGCTCTTCACGTCTTATAGAGCTATTCGGATGGGGATTAAGCCTTTATAGTAGTCTTATCTGCGCATTATCTGCAACCCCTCATTCATTCTTCCGATTCTCCTTATTAGTCAGCCCTAGCTTCCGTTATCAGTCGTCCTATTTCTTCCTATTAGTTCTTCTAGCTCTTCCTATTAAGTTCTTCTAGGCTCCGTTATCGGTCATCCTAGTTCTTCCTATTCGCTTTTCTAGCTCTCCTTATTCAATAGACTATAACGAAAAACGGAAGACCTTATATAAAGTCTTCCGTTTTTAAGGGTGGAGGGTGGGACTCGAACCCACGACATTCAGAACCACAATCTGACGCTCT
>ERZ773272.197-NODE-197-length-24680-cov-5.780508_pt1 | contig 24680 bp, 19 predicted proteins | sample MGYA00511891_ERZ773272 | MGnify/ENA primary metagenome ERZ773272 (study PRJEB29015, sample SAMEA2738150) | human oral metagenome | biome: human oral; feature: human-associated habitat; material: saliva | place: China | collected 2198 ...
CCCCGGCTCGCGTAACGCCCCGTTGACCTACGCCCTGGCCGACGCCGCGCAGGCCGGCTACCTGCAGCTGCGCGTGGTGGTTGACGAGCGCAGCGCCGCCTTCGTGGCTTTAGGCGCCTCCCGCTCCGACTGGCTGCATGAAGGCCTAACTCGCCCCGCCGTGGCGGTTATGACCTCCGGTAGTGCGGTAGCTAACGCGCATCCGGCCGTGGTGGAGGCCGACGCCGCCGGGGTACCACTAATAATTTTGAGCGCCGACCGCCCCCACGCCCTGGTCAACACTGGCGCCAGCCAAACCACGGTGCAAACCGGGATTTTTGGCGCCGCCACCCGCTATCAGGCGGACCTGGGCGACACTAATGCAAGCGGCGCCGTCGCCAATCAAGTACGCCGAGCGGTAGCTGCAGCCTCAGGGCGCCTAAGCCTAGACCCCGGCCCGGTGCATCTAAACGTGCGCCTAGCCCCGCCACTGGCCCCCGCCGCCCCCTGGCAACTGCCACATTTGGAACCTAAAACCCACTGGCTGCGTGCGCGCAAACCCCTAGCGGAGCAGCTAAATGAGGCCACGGTCAGCCAAGTAGGGTACAGCTTAGGTTTAGACCCCGCCCGGCGTGGGGTGATTGTGGTGGGGGACAACGACGACGCCCAGCTAGCCCACTATGCCGCCGCCCTGGCCCACGCTTGGGGGTGGCCGCTATTGGCTGAGCCCACTTCGCTGGTGCGCACCAACGCCAACGCGGTAGCTGCCTACAGCGCGCTTTTAGCTAGTGGCGACGGCTCAGCTAGTGGCGACGGCGCCCAGCTTTCTCAAGAGATCGAGCAGCTGCTGGTAGTTGGGCACCCCACCCTCACCCGCCCCATCAGCGCGCTACTGGCACGGGCGGATATTTACCAGGTGGTGCTCACCAACCGGGCGCGCTGGAGTGACGTAAGCGGGTGCGCCGCCTACGTAACCACCCTGGAACAGGCTCTAAGCAGAAATACCCCGGGTGGCGGCGCAGACTCAGGCGCGGAGGCGGGCGCCGGCGTCGGCAAAAACGCGCCGTCGCCGCTGTGGCTGCAACGCTGGTTGCAAGCTGGCCAACAGCAACTAAACGCCACCAGCGTAACTAAAGCTGCACGAATGGCTTTAACTACCTGGCAGGCCACCTCACAATACGAATCTCATAGCCAATCAACAGCAATTCACAGCGACGGCCTAGAAAGCAGCGTTACTTTAATGGCAGCTTCTTCGATGACCATCCGCTATCTAGATGCTGGATTACCTGCGGGTAAGCAACTGAAAAAGATGCCCGGCCCAGTAGTGGCTAATCGTGGATTAGCCGGTATTGACGGGACTATCTCCACCGCCGTGGGCCTAGCCTGGGCCAGTGGCCAGCCAGTGCGGGTAATTATTGGAGATTTAGCGGCAGCACACGACTTAACCGGCCTGGTTAAGGCAGTTACAGAAACCGAGGTAGACCTGCAAGTAATCGTATTAGATGATCATGGTGGCAAAATATTTAGTGGCCTTGAATATGGCGCCAGCGAGCTAAGTAATTATTTCCCACGTTTTTTCACTACCGCACAGCAAGTTGATTTCGCGCAGGCCGCAGCCGCATTTGGCGCCCACGTGGACGTAATTGACGACGTCGATGGGCTGCAATCCCTATTGTCTAAGCCAATTGCGGGCCGTAGCCTGGTGCATGTCAAACTTGTTTAAGGGTTGCTGCCAAATCCACCAAATGACCACGTCAGTATGATTAGCGTCCGTAAGGTGGCCATTGCTGGCTACCGCTAAGCATTTAGGAACTATTGATGAGCGATAACTACCAGCCCCGTAACCCCTACGCCCCCAACTATGGCGCTAGGCCGGCCGGCAACTACGGCGCCCCCTACGGCCAGGCTCCCTATGCTCCCTCTAGCGCCCCCGCTGCTCCCTCCGCTCCTGCTAGCGGCTACCCCGGCGGCTACAACAATGGCGCCAACTACACCTCTAACAGCGACAACAAGAAAAGCTCCCCAGGTTGGGGTGGGGTGATGGCCCTATCGCTGACCACCGCCCTGGTGGCCTCAGGTATCACCGCCGGCAGCATGTACTACGCTGGCGGCACAGAAGAGGCGCGGCCCGCTATCACCTCCACCTCCACCGTCTCAGCCAACAACCAAGGTAACACCAAGCTGGTAACCACCCAGGGTCAAACCCCTGACTGGCAAAAGGTAGCCGAAAACGTCTCCAGCTCCGTGGTTTACATCCGAGCCAAGCACTCTGAAGGCGGCGCTAGCGGATCGGGCGTGGTGATCGACAAACAAGGCCACATCATCACCAACAACCACGTGGTAACCGGGGCCACCGCACTATACGCCCAGCTCAAAGACGGGCGTATCTACGAGCTGGAACTAACCGGCACTGACCCCGCCAATGACCTGGCAGTAGTCAAAATCAAGAACGCCCCCTCAGACCTGACCGTAGCCCAAATCGGCTCCTCCAAGGACCTGAAGGTAGGCCAGGGCGTAATGGCTATCGGCGCCCCGCTGGGACTTTCCTCCACCGCCACCACCGGTATCATCTCAGCCCTAGACCGCCCGGTAGTAACTAAGGGCGAGTCCAGTGATGACTCCTCCGGCTCCTCAGCCAACCAACGCGTTTACACCAACGCCATCCAGGTTGACGCCGCCATTAACCCCGGTAACTCCGGTGGCCCGCTATTCGACTCACAGGGACGAGTTATCGGCATTAACTCCTCCATTGCCACCCTGAGCTCTTCCTCCTCCTCGGGCGGCGCACGTAGCGGAAACATCGGTATCGGCTTCGCAATCCCCATTGACCTGGCCAACAAGGTGGCTCAGCAGCTGATCAAGGATCGTAAAGCCACCCACGCCTACCTGGGAGTTTCACTTGAAGACGGCGGCGCCACAGTGAACGGCGAAACCCGCGCCGGAGCTAAGATCACCAAGGTTGGTTCGGGCACCCCGGCCGCCAACGCGGGCCTGCGGGAAGGCGACGTGATCTTGGCTGTTGACGGTCACGCAGTAGGCGAATCGGCGGCCCTGATGGGTTACGTGCGCCAGTTCAGCGCCGGAGACCAGGTCAAGTTCACCGTTGCGCGCGGCTCAAACAAGATGGAAGTTACCGTCAAACTGGTTGAGCGCCCCGACGACAAGTAAGGGCCGGCGCGCCCAGGCTTGGGCCGGCGCACCCAGGCTTGGGCGGTAAACCTGGCGGCGGGCTAAACCCAGGCTCGGGCGGTAAGCCCAGCCTCGGGCTACAAGCCCAAAGCGGCGCGCATAGGTGCCATTTTGGCGTTAGTTTCCGCCAGTTCATCAGCGGCAACTGAATCGGGCATAATGCCTGCGCCTGCAAAAATCCGCACCGAACCCACCGGCTGGTTACCCATCGGGTAGCCAGCCGGGCCGCCCTGTGTGCCAGCTGGCTGCGCCGTCGGAGACAGAACCTGCCCACTACGCAAAGCAATGCACCACTGGCCCTCACCGCGCCAATCCACCCAGCCCACCGGGCCGGCATAGCGCTCGCGGTCCATGCCCTCCAGCTCACTGATCAACTGCGCAGCCGCCGCTGTGGGGGTACCGCACACGGCCGCCGTCGGATGCAGCGCTTCCACCAGCGCTAACGCACCCGTATCGCCGGCTACCTGGCCGTAAATATCGGTGGCCAGGTGAATCACGTTAGGCAGGGTCAGCGCGAAAGGCTCACTGACGCGCAACTGCTCAGTGATAGGGGTAATCGCCTTAACCGCCGAAGCCGCCGCCAACTGGTGCTCACGAGAGTTTTTCGGTGAGCCGCGCAGCCAATCAGCTAACTGCTCTAGTTCGCCTTGGTCCATATTGGCTCGGCGCCGGGCTGTGCCCGCCAGGACGCGCGAAAACACTTCCCGTTCACGCAGCTGCAACAGCATCTCGGGGCTGGCCCCAATCATCCCGTCCACGCTAAAAGTCCAGGTGGTGGCAAAGCGCGTGGCCAGGTGTTCTAGCGTGGCGCCCAGCGTGAGCGGGCTATTCAGGTAGCTGTCGCGCGCCAGCACCACTTTGATAGCCCGCTGTTGCTTCAGCGCCTGCGTGGCAAGCTCAACGGCCTTGCTCCACTGTGCGTCACTAAGTGCGGCGCTTTGGTTGGTTTTGGCGCTCTCGACGGCGGCCCGGCTTGTTTGCACGACGGCGGGCGCGTTTGTTTGGGCGACGACGTCCGGGCTGTCCGCGCTAGTGGCGCCGCTTGCATGGGCCGGTGCGCCGGCAGGGCTGGTTTTGGTGGCAGAAGCAGAGCCCTGCGCGCAGGCGCAGACAAAATCCAAAATATCTGCCAAGCCAGCGTTTTCCGGGGCAGCATTGTCAGCCACGGTGCGCACAAAACTCAGCTGAGGGCTATAGGGCTGGCCCCTAAAAATCTCGCCGCGCGGCGCCGTCGTGGCGGGGGAGAGCTCAAAGCGAGTCAGCCACCAACCCTGACGGTCGCGCCCCACCAAAACCTGGGGCACCACCAGCACCGAACTAGCCTGGGAAGTGGCGCTAAAAGTGATAGCTCCCAGCGCCAGTGGCCCACTGCCAGGGCGACGCACCTGGTCAACCCAGCTAGCCTGGCCCACCTCGTGACGCCAAGCCTGACGCAGCTGCTCAATGCGCCTAGGCGGCGTCGAGACTGACTCTGTGGGCGCCGTCGAGGGCTGCTCTGCAGGCGGGGCGCTTAAAGTGAGTAGGCGCCCCAAACCCACCAAGCCGTAGCCCTCATGCAGCCAGCAGCTGACCGACGTCGGCGCATACAAAAAATCAGTCAGGCTAACGCCGGGGCTAACCGACAGTGGGGTAGTGGTGCAAAACAGCTGGCCGCTCATGCGCTGGGCTTAACTGCCTGATGCAGCGCCACAATGCCGCCAGAGAGATTCTTATAAGCCACCTGACGCCAACCAGCCTCAAGCAGCAGCTGCGCCAACGCCTCCTGGTTAGGCCAAGACAAAATCGACTCGGCCAAATAGTCGTAAGACTCAACATTGGAAGAAAACACCCTGGCCGCTGGGGGCATTACGTGACCTAAAAACCACTTGTAGCTCTCGCGCACCACCGGAGTAGTGGGGGTGGAAAACTCCGCAATCACAATCCGCCCCCCGGGTTTAGTAACCCGATACATTTGGCGTAAAGCCGCCAAAGTGTCGTTCACATTGCGCAGACCGTAAGAGATAGTGACCACGTCAAAAGCGTCGTCGGCAAAAGGTAAAGCGGTGGCATCCCCAGCCACAAACTGCAGCTCCGGGTAGCGGCGCTTACCCTCCTGCATCATGCCAATGGAGAAGTCGCAGGCCACCACCTGGGCACCAGCAAGGGCGTAGTCGTTAGCGGAGGTGCCCGTGCCCGCAGCCAGGTCCAAAACCTTCATGCCGGGGCCAGCGCCCACAGCTGCACGGGTAACTGCTCGCCAGGCGCGCACTTGGAAACCGCTCATGACGTCATTGGTTAAATCGTAGCGGCGGGCGACAGTGTCGAACATGCCCGCTACTTCGCGCGGGTCCTTATTTAGGCTGGCTCGTGACATGGTCTAATCATCTCAGGTTTTAGAGCTTATAAGCGCAGATTTAAGCAAGCTAAACCGCGCGTAATAAAGCATTTTACTTAGGTGTGACAATCCGTCGTAAAAACGAACTTTTGGCGTAATATGGGGAAAAGCTAGAGGCTAAGTGCGTCGTGTGCACACCCCCTGGCGCCTAGCTACTACAGTTTAAAGGTCAATCTCTGTGCGTAAAAGGATGGTGTTCTCGCCGTGAATCCCTATGTCTCCTTACTGGTGATGGGGGCAGTTGCGCTACTTATCGCCATTGGTGGTCTGGCAATGTCTGCCATTATCAGCCCCAACCGGCGCAACTCCACCAAGGTGCGTAACTATGAGTGCGGTGTGGATCCGACTCCTGCCAACAACGCTCACGGGCGCTTCCCAGTCAAGTTCTATCTGGTAGGTATGACCTTCATCATCTTCGACATTGAGGTCGTGTTCCTTTACCCCTGGGCCAGCTCTTTCGCAAAGCTAGGCCTGTTCGGGCTGGTAGCAGCACTTATTTTCATCGCCCTAATCACCGTTCCCTACGTCCTTGAATGGCGTCGTGGCGGCCTGGATTGGGACTGATAAGGGGATAAAAGTATGAGCCAAGAAAACCAAGCCGGTAACCCCGGATTCCTGCTAACCAGCGTTGAGACCGTGGCCGGCCTAGCCCAGTCACGTTCGCTGTGGCCCGTCACCATGGGTCTGGCCTGCTGCGCTATCGAAATGATGGCCACCGCCGGCCCGCGTTTCGACCTGGCCCGCTTCGGTTGGGAAGTATTCCGCGCCTCGCCGCGTCACGCTGACGTGATGATCGTTTCCGGACGTGTAAGCCACAAGATGGCCCCCATCGTGCGCAACGTTTACGACTCGATGCCTGAACCCAAGTGGGTTATCTCCATGGGTGCCTGCGCCTCCACCGGCGGTATGTTCAACAACTACGCCGTAGTGCAGGGCGCCGACCACATTGTGCCGGTAGACATCTACCTGCCCGGCTGCCCCCCGCGCCCCGAAATGCTGATCAACGCCATGCTGGAGCTGACCAAGCAGATCTCCAAGCGCCCGCTGCTGGGCCACCGCAAGGAGATCGCCCGCGCCGTCGAGGCTGCCGCCCTGGCCGCCACCCCCACCCACGCACAGAAAGGCCTGCTGGCATGAGTGAAGAGCTAAGTCAGGCAACCGAGGCAGTGGCTGAGGTCGACGGCGTCGCCGTACGTCCGCAGCTAGCCCTGGAAGTCATCGGCAGTGAACACGGCCTATTTGGGGCCAAAGACGCCGGTGACACCACCGGTTTTGACGGCCTCAGCCAGGTAGTCACCCTAGCCCCCGCAGCGGTGCGCCCCTACGGTGGCTGGTTCGACGCCGTCGTCGACGACCTAATTGAAGACCTACGTAAGGGCGGGCTGGAACCCTCCCAGGTAATCGAGAAGGTAGTTGTAGAAAACGGCGAGCTAACCATTTTCGTGGTACGCGAGCACCTGGTGGCCGTAATGCAGTACCTGCGTGACGACCCCGACCTGCGCTTTGAGCTGTGCATTGGGGTTTCGGGTGTTAACTACCCCGGCGACAAAGACCGCGAACTGCACGCCTGCTACCAGCTGATGAGCCTGACCCACGGTAGCCGTCAGCTGCGCATTGAGGTAACTGTTCCCGACGCCGACCCGCACGTGCCTTCAGTAGTTAGCGTTTACCCCGGTAACGACTGGCACGAGCGTGAAACCTGGGACCTGATGGGCATCGTTTTTGACTCTCACCCCGGCCTCACCCGCACGGCCATGCCCGATGACTGGGTAGGCCACCCCCAACGCAAGGATTACCCGCTAGGTGGTATCCCGGTCGAATACAAGGGCGCATCCACGCCCCCCGCTGACACTCGGAGGTCTTACCGCTGATGAGCATTCACGCAACCGGTGCAGCACTAGACTCTCTGGCCGCTGACGCTCCCCAGTTCCAAACTAACGGTGGTGACTGGGATGAAGTACTAGCCCAGATTGCTGCCCGCGATGAAGAAGAACGCGTGCGCGATGACCGCATCGTGCTGAACATGGGTCCCGTCCACCCCTCCACCCACGGCGTGCTGCGCCTGGTGCTAGAGGTGGAAGGTGAACATGTCACCGATGTGCGCGTAGGCACCGGATACCTACACACAGGTATCGAAAAGAACATGGAGTTCCGTACCTTCACCCAAGGCGCCACCTTCGTAACCCGTATGGATTACGTGGCCCCCTTCTTCCAGGAAGTGGCTTGGGCTCTGGCAGTGGAAAAGGCCCTGGGTATTACTGACCAGGTGCCCGAGAAGGCCTCGGTAGTGCGCGTGCTGCTCATGGAGCTAAACCGCATCGCCTCCCACCTGATCGCGGTGGGAACCGGTGGTAACGAGCTGGGTGGTACCACCTTGCTGACCATCGCCTTCCGTGGCCGCGAAAACATTTTGCGCGCCTACGAAATGATCACCGGCCTGCGCATGAACCACGCCTTTGTGCGCCCCGGCGGCCTGGCGCAGGACATTCCTGCAGGCGCGGTAGAGTTCATCCGCTCCACCCTGCCCAACATCAAACGCGACCTGGGCGAGCTGGAAAAGCTGTGCATGGGTAACCCGATTCTGCGCGGCCGTATGATCGGCGTCGGTGAGATCGACCTGGCCGGAGCCATGGCCCTGAGCCTAACCGGTCCCTGCCTGCGCGCCACCGGCTACCCGATGGACCTGCGTAAGAGCGCCCCCTACTGCGGGTATGAAACCTACGACTTTGACGTGCCGGTTTACGACCGCTCTGACTGCTTCAACCGTATGCGCGTGCGTATGGATGAATGCTTCCAGTCCCTCAAGATTGTCTCCCAGTGCCTTGAACGCCTAGAGCAGCTAGAGGGCGAGCCCACCATGGTGGATGACCCGGCTATCGCTTGGCCGGCCCGCATGAGCCTAGCTGCCGACGGCCAGGGCCAGTCCCTAGAGCACGTGCGTGAAATCATGGGCACCTCCATGGAGTCCCTGATCCACCACTTCAAGCTGGTCACCCAGGGCTTCCACGTGCCCGCAGGGCAGGTTTACCAGACGGTTGAGCACGCTAAGGGTTTGCTGGGTGTGCACCTAGTTTCCGACGGCGGCACTCGCCCCTACCGCGTGCACTTTAGGGATCCTTCCTTCTCTAACCTGCAGTCCATGGCCATTATGGGAGAGGGCGGCATGCTTGCCGACATCGTTCCGACTCTGGCTTCCATCGACCCCGTACTAGGAGGTGTGGACCGCTGATGAGTTATGACGAAGCAACTTTGACGCGTCTACGTGAAGAAAGCGCCCAGATCATGGGGCGTTACCCCAGCGGGCATGAGCGTAGCGCGCTGATCCCGATGCTGCACCTAATTCAGAGCTATGACGGTTTCGTCTCGCCTGATGGCATCCGTTTTTGCGCTGAAACCCTGAACCTAACCACCTCCGAGGTTAGCGCTGTAGCCACTTTCTACAGTCAGTTCCGCCGTCACCCCGGCGGCCAGTACCACGTGGGTGTATGCACAAACGCGCTGTGCGCGGTTATGGGTGGAGACGCGGTTTGGGACGCGGTTAGCGAGCACCTGGGCATCGGTAACGACGGCGTCACTGAAGACGGCAGCATTTCGCTAGAACGCATCGAATGCAATGCGGCCTGCGACTATGCGCCGGTAGTGATGGTCAACTGGGAGTTTTTCGACAACCAGACCCCCGCCAAGGCCATTGACCTGGTGGACAAGCTGCGTCAAGGCAAGCCGGTAGGCCCCACCCGTGGCCCCAAGCAGGTGCCCACTTTCAAGCAAAACGAGCACCTACTGGCTGGTTTTGAAGACGGCCTGGTAGATGAGGGCATCAGCGCTGGCGCCCCCAGCTTGCTAGGACAAACAATTGCCCAGGAAAAGGGCTGGAGCGCACCGAAGGAGGAAACCAAGTGAGTGACACTGCAGTGGCACAGCCCGCTTACAGTGCGCCAGGGACGCTAACGCCCATCTTGACCTCCATGTGGGGTGTAGACCGCTCCTGGACTATGGACGTTTACCGTCGTCACGGCGGCTATGAGGGCCTAGCTAAGGCCAAGAAAATGCAGGCTAGCGAAATCGTTGAGCTGGTTAAGGCTTCCGGCCTGCGCGGCCGTGGTGGTGCAGGCTTCCCCACCGGTCTGAAGTGGTCCTTCCTGCCCGCCCCTGACGGCAAGCCGCGTTACCTGGTGGTTAACGCCGACGAGTCTGAGCCGGGCACCTGCAAGGACATCCCCACCATTATGGGTAACCCGCACGCCCTGATTGAGGGTATAGCGATCACTTCGCGCGCTATCGGTTGCGACCACGCTTTCGTATACCTGCGCGGTGAGGTTAGCCAGGTTTACCGCCGCCTGCTGGCTGCGGCCCGTGAGGCTATGGAATCTGGCCTGCTAGACACCGGTTTCGGCCTGGATGGCAAGCAGCCGCTAACCATTACTGCCCACGCTGGCGCGGGCGCCTATATCTGTGGTGAAGAAACCGCGCTGCTGGACTCGCTAGAAGGCCGCCGTGGTCACCCGCGTCTCAAGCCGCCTTTCCCGGCTGTGGCCGGTCTGTACGCCCGTCCCACCGTTATCAACAACGTTGAGACCATCTCCCAGGTGCCCGGCATCCTACGTGAAAGCGCCGCCTGGTACTCCGCCATGGGCACTGAAAAGTCCAAGGGTCACGGTATTTTCTCCGTCTCTGGACACGTGCGTAACCCCGGCCAGTTTGAGGCGCCTTTCGGCATCACCATGCGCGAGCTGATCGACATGTGCGGCGGTATCCGCGACGGTCACCAGCTCAAGTTCTGGGTGCCCGGTGGTTCCTCCACCCCCATCTTCACTGAAGATGAGCTCGATGTTCCCCTGGACTACGAGTCTGTAGGTGCCGCCGGCTCCATGCTGGGTACCCGCGCGCTACAGGTATTTGATGAGACTGTTTCGGTTGTGCGCGTAGTGACTCGCTGGACCGAGTTCTACCAGCACGAATCTTGCGGTAAGTGCACTCCTTGCCGTGAAGGTACCTACTGGATGCGCCAAATCATGCTGCGCCTAGAGGCAGGTAAGGGCCTGCCTGGTGACGTGGAAAAGCTGGAGTCGATTGCCTCCAACATCGCTGGGCGCTCCTTCTGTGCGCTAGGTGACGCTGCCGCCACCCCGGTGCTAAGCGGCATCAAGCGTTTCCGCTCTGAGTTCGAGGCTGGTTACACCACCCCGGCTTGCGAGCTCTTCCCCTACGCAGCCAGTGCAATCACGGAAAGCGGACGGTGACTTCTATGACCGACCTGGTAAATATCAAGATCGACGGCGCCACGGTAGCCGTGCCCAAGGGTACGTTGCTCATCCGCGCTGCCGAACAGGTGGGCGTGCGCATCCCGCGTTTTTGCGACCACCCGCTGCTAAAGCCCTCAGCTAACTGCCGCCAGTGCCTGGTGGAAGTAGCTATGCCCGGGCGCGACGGCGTCGTACGCAAGATGCCCAAGCCCCAGCCCTCCTGCGCCATGACCGCCATGGAAGGCATGGAGATTGAAACCCAGGCAACCAGCCAGGTAGCTGCCAAGGCCCAGAACGGGACCATGGAGTTCCTGCTGATCAACCACCCGCTAGACTGCCCGGTCTGCGACAAGGGTGGCGAATGCCCGCTACAGAACCAAGCGCTTAAGCTCATGGAGCAGGGCGGCCAGTCCGTCACCCGCTTCACCGACGTCAAGCGCACTTTCCCCAAGCCGCTGCGCCTAACCAGCCAGATCCTGCTAGACCGCGACCGCTGCATCCTGTGCCAGCGTTGCGTGCGTTTCGCAGACCAGATCGCTGGCGACCGCTTCATTGCCCTGCAAGGACGCGGTGGCGGTCACCCCGCCGGCGAGCACTCGGGGATGTACGGTGAGCAGATTGGCCGCTTTGACGCCACCGCCCTGGACTTCCACGAACCCGGCGACTACGCGGGCACGCAGGACATTCGCGGCGAGCACCACCTGGTTCCCGACCCCACCCTCTCTGGCCCCGGTGGTCAGAGCGGCGTGCAAGACGGTCTAACCGCCGGCGCTGAGGTAGCCAACCAGGATGTAAGCGGACGTCCCTTCGCCTCCTACTTCTCGGGCAACATTATCCAGATCTGCCCCGTAGGTGCCCTAACCAGTGCCAAGTACCGTTTCCGGGCCCGCCCCATGGACCTGGTCTCCACCGACTCGGTAACCGAGCACGACGCCTCCGGATCCGCCATCCGCGTGGACATGCGTCGCGGTGTGGTGCTGCGCCGCATGGCCGGCAACGACCCTGAGGTCAACGAAGAGTGGATTACCGACAAGGACCGCTTCGCCTTCCCGTGGGCCAGCGCTCCGGACCGCCTGACCACCCCGCTGGTACGTGAAGCTGACGGTACCCTGGTTCCCACCAGCTGGCCTGACGCTCTCGACGTCGCCGCGCAGGGCCTAGCTAAGGCCATTGCCGCTGGTGGCGTGGGTTTCCTACCAGGCGCCCGACTGACCCTAGAGGACGCTTGGGCCTGGTCTCGCTTTGCCCGCACCGTGGCCCACACCAACGACATTGACCAGCGAGTACGCCCCGCCGGCGCTGAGGATGAAGCTTTCATCGCCGCTAACGTGGCTGGTCGCGGCCTTGGCCGCGTCACCTACACCAGCCTGGAAAGCGCCGGCACGGTGCTGTTGGTGGCCCTAGAGCCCGAGGATGAGTGTGGTTCGCTGTTCCTGCGCCTACACAAGGCCGTGAACAACCGTGGCCTCAAGGTGCACACCGTGGCTCCGATTAAGAGCGCCGGTTCGGTAAAGCTACGTGCCAACATCATCAGCGCCACTCCCGGTAGCGAGGTTGCCGCTGTTAAGGCCCTGCCCGCCGAGCTAACCGAGGCCCTTAGCGCCGAGGGCGCCACCATCCTGGTGGGTGAACGCGCCGCCGAGGTGCCCGGCCTGCTTAGCGCCGTCGACGCTTTGGCTAAGCGCACCGGTGCCCGCCTGGCTTGGGTGCCACGCCGCGCCGGTGAACGCGGTGGTATCGAGGCTGGTACCCTGCCGGGCCTGCTGCCTGGTGGTCGCCTAGTTGCCGACGACGCCGCCCGCGCCCAGGTTGAGCAGCTATGGGGCGCCCTGCCCAGCGCTGCCGGCCGCGACACTGAGGCCATCCTTAACTCGGTGCTCAGCGCCGAGGGCCTAGACGCCCTGGTAGTTGGTGGCGTTGACCTGCGCGACTTTAGCGACCCGGGACTGGCCCGCACCGCCATGAGCGAAGCTGGCTTCCTGGTACAGCTAGAGGTGCGCCGCTCAGAAATCAGCGAGCACGCCGACGTGGTCTTCCCCGTGGCCCCGCCCGTAGAAAAGAACGGCACCTTCGTTAACTGGGAAGGCCGCGTGCGTCCCTTCGGTCAGGCCCACGTTTCACGCGCCCGCACTGACCGTCAGGTACTGGCCATGCTGGCTGCAGAAATGGGATCTGACCTGCACGTAAATGACCTAGCTGAGCTACACCGTGAGCTAGCCGGCCTGGGCATTAGCGCAACGCACCCTAACATGCAGCCCACCAGCGCCGTCGCCACTAGCAAGCTGGCCCCCGGGCAGGCCTACCTGGCCACCCACAAGCCCATGCTTGACGGCGGGCGCTTACAGGACTTCGAAGAGCACCTGGCCGCCACCGCGCGCCGCCCGGTGGTCTACGTGGCCCGCGAACTGGCCAAGGCCAACGCCATCCACTCCGGTAGTCAGCTGCAAGTCAGCACGGAAACCGGCTCGATCACTTTGCCGGCGGTAATCGCACCGCTAGCACCCAACACTGTTTGGCTTCCCGAATGCTCGGCCGGTTCCACCGTGCGTCAGAGCCTAGGCGGCGGCCAAGGTCTTATCGTTAATCTCTCGGAGGTGAAGTAAATGCGCGCCGTCGTTATGACGCTGCCAACCGCAGCCGGGGTAACTGCGGACTTTTCTGACACCCCCTGGTGGATTACGCTGATCAAAGCCGTATTCCTAGCGGTATTTTTGATCCTGTCCGTGATTATGGCGCTGTGGGTTGAACGTCGCGGCCTGGGCCGTATGCAGACCCGTCTAGGGCCTAACGTTAACGGTCCGCTAGGTCTGCTTCAGGCTGTTGCCGACGCAGGCAAGCTGATCATGAAGGAAGACTTCTGGCTTAAGGGCGCCGAAAAGTTCATCTACCTGCTGGCCCCCACCATTGCCGCCTTCTGTGCCTTCATGGTTTACGCGGTGATCCCCTTTGGGCCTTCGGTGAGCTTCTTCGGTCACCACACCCCGCTGCAGCTAACCGATTTCCCGGTCTCGGTGCTTTACATCCTGGCTATCACCGCCTTTGGGGTGTACGGCATTGTGCTAGGTGGTTGGTCTGCCCACTCCACCTACCCGCTGTTTGGTGCAGTGCGTAGCGCCGCCCAGGTGATCAGCTACGAGCTGGCCATGGGTCTGTCCATTGTGACCGTGTTCCTGGTTTCAGGTTCCATGTCCACCTCCGGGATTGTGGCCGCACAGACCAACCTGTGGTGGTGTGTGGGCTTGCTGCCCAGCTTCCTGATCTACGTCATCTCCATGATTGGTGAAGTTAACCGCCTGCCCTTCGACCTTCCTGAAGCTGAAGGTGAGCTGGTGGCTGGACACATGGTGGAGTACTCCTCCATGAAGTTCGCCTGGTTCTTCCTGGCCGAATACATCAACATGTTCAACGTGTCCGCCGTGTGCACCACCTTGTTCCTAGGTGGCTGGAGCGCCGGCCCGCTAACCCTGATTTGGCAGGGCGCCGACTCTGGCTGGTGGCCGGTACTGTGGTTCATGGCCAAGATCTGGGCCTGCATGTTCTTCATGATTTGGACCCGTGGTACTTTGGTGCGTTTCCGCTACGACCAGTTCATGCGTTTTGGTTGGAAGTTCCTGATTCCGGTGGCTCTAGCCTGGTTTGTGCTGGTGGCCATTGTGCAGGGCCTGCGCGCCTTCACTGACATGGACGCACAGCAGCTGCTGCTGGGTCTAAGCGTGATCTGCGTGGTGACCATGGTGGTGCTGTTCTTCTGGCCTGAATCTAAGTCCGAGAAGGAAGAGCCTGAAAGCGACAAGTTTGACGCTTTCGCCGGTGGTTACCCGGTCCCGCCGCTGCCCGGGCAGGAACTGCCTGTCTCTACCCGTCACGCGGTGCCCGCCAAGTCTGCCAAGGAGGTTGAAAAGTGAGTAAAAAAGAAATTGATGCCTCCAACCACGACCAGTGGCTGCGTGACGAGCCCTCGGCGCTAGCTAAGCTGCTCTCGCCCCTGGCCGGCTATGGGGTAACTATTTCCTCCATGTTCCGTCCGGTGGAAACTGAGCGTTACCCCTTTGAAAAGCCCCGGGTTATGCCTCGCTTCCACGGCCGTCACCAGCTCAACCGTTACGACGACGGGCTGGAAAAGTGCATTGGTTGTGAACTGTGTGCTTGGGCCTGCCCGGCTGACGCGATCTACGTTGAGGCCGCCCCCAACACTCCCGAGGCGCAGTACTCTCCCGGTGAGCGTTACGGGCGTGTCTACCAGATCAACTACCTGCGCTGCATTTTGTGCGGTTTTTGCATTGAGGCTTGTCCTACCCGTGCACTAACCATGACTCATGAAATTGATGAGCTGGTAGGTGACGGCCGCGAAGGCCTGATCTACGAAAAGCAAAACCTGCTAGTTCCCTTGCCTGAAGGCGCACTAGCTGCCCCGCACCCGATGGCGCAGGGCTGCGAAGACAGTGACTACTACCGTGGCGAGGTCAGCGGCCCCACCCAAAACCAGGTGGATTGGGTACGTGCCAACCGTCCCGATGACCCCAGCCTGGCCACCGTGAAAGTCGTAAACCAGAAGGAGGCTGTGCGCTAATGGCAACTTCACTAGCCACCGCCCTTTTGCCCGCCCCACAGCTGGGCTTGGGCGAAAGCATCCTATTTGGGGTAGTCGCCGTTATTGCGGTGGTGTGCGCCCTGGGCGTGCTAACCGCTAAGCGTGCGGTCTACGCGGCCGTAAACATGATCATGATCATGATCTGTTTGGCCACCCTTTACATTGCTAACTCTGCCCCGTTCCTGGGAGCAGTGCAGATTGTGGTCTACACCGGTGCGGTCATGATGCTTGTGCTATTCGTGATCATGCTGGTGGGTGTGGCCGCAGACGAGTCCATTGCTGACACTGTCAGTGGACACAAGCTCCTCTCCAGCCTGATGGGCTTGGGCTTGGTAGTCACCCTGGTGACGGCGCTAATGCGTTCGCAGCTGGTGGGCCCGGCCAAGTTCTCAGCTGAAATTGCTGATGACTCCATTGGCTCCCTGGCCCAGGTGCTGTTCAACGACTACTCCACGGTTATGGAGCTAACCGGTCTGCTGCTAATCACCGCCGCCCTAGGCGCCCTGACCCTAACCCACCGCGAAAGCCCCAACAAGCGTCGCGGCCAGGCACAGGTTGCTAAGGACAAGCTTGAGGCCTACGCCAAGCACGGCCAGCACCCGGGTCAAAAGCCCTTCTCCGGTGTCTACGCCACCACCAACAGCGCCGCCGCCCCGGCGCTGGACGCCTCTGGCAAGCTGCTTGACGAGTCGGTTTCACGCGTACTGCGAATTCGTGGCCAGATGCTAAACACGGGCGCCCTGGTGCCTAAGGCCAGCGCACCCTTCCCGGTAGAAACCGAGGCCCAGGTTGAAAACGCAGTGCACGGTCACTCCGGCATGGACGCCATGAACGGTGCTCCGGCCCCGCAGGTGAGCCAGCCTCTGGCCGCTGAAGCCGAAACTAGCGCTGACGCTGCTAAGGAGGAAAAGTGAGCCTAAGCGTTTACGTAGTCCTGGCCGTGGTGCTCTTCAGCATTGGTGCACTCACCGTGCTGCTGCGCCGCGACGTGATTATTGAACTGATGGGGGTGGAGCTGATGCTTAACTCAGCTAACCTCGCCCTGGTTACCTTCTCACGTCTGCACGGCAACCTTGATGGTCAGGTTTTTGCCTTCTTCGTGATGGTGGTTGCCGCAGCTGAAGTTGTGGTGGGGCTATCGATTATTGTGTCCATCTTTAAGACCCGCAGGAGCGCATCTGTTGATGACGTTGACCTGCTCAAGCACTGAGAGGAAAACCGGTGAACTTTACTCCTCTCGCAGTACAAGCCACTAGCCAGGATGTGCTAGCCGTGCCCGCTACAGGTTTGCTGGCCTACGCCTGGCTGCTAATTGCCATCCCGGCTGCTAGCGCCGCCCTGTTGCTGGTGCTGGGGCGCCGCAGCGACAAGTGGGGCCACTGGCTGGCTCTGGCTGCTGCTGGTTTTGACGCCTGCTTTGGGCTAACCCTGATCTGGAAGCTGCTAAGCCTTCCGGGCTCCCAGCGTGTAACCGACTACCACCTGTGGCGTTGGTTCAGCGCCGGCAAGTGGGAGCTAGACCTGGGCGTGCGCGTTGACCCGCTTTCGCTGACCTTCGTGGGCCTAGTTACCTTCGTGGGTTTCCTAATCCACGTTTACTCCGTGGCCTACATGTCCCACGACCGTGACCGTCGTCGTTTCTTCGCCTACCTGAACCTGTTCGTGGCAGCCATGCTCACCCTGGTTCTGGGTGACAGCTACCTGGCCCTGTTCGTGGGTTGGGAAGGCGTGGGTCTGGCTTCCTACCTGCTAATTGGTTTCTGGAACACTGCCGACGCCGACGCTCCCGACGCCGTCAAGGCCACTAGCGCCAAGAACGCCGTCGCCGCCAAGAAGGCCTTCGTAATGAACCGTGTCGGTGACATGGGTCTGCTGGCCGCCATGATGGCCATGATGAGCGTAGTGGGCTCGGTTGACTTCGACGCCGTCCTGCCCGCCGCCACTACGGGTGCCGTATCCACCGGCTGGCTGACCGTTATCGGCCTGTTCCTGCTGGTGGCTGCCTGTGGTAAGTCCGCACAGTTCCCCCTGCAGGCCTGGCTGGGTGACGCCATGGCAGGCCCCACCCCGGTGTCGGCCCTGATCCACGCGGCCACCATGGTTACCGCCGGTGTGTACCTAATGGTGCGCTCGGGCGCTATCTACCAGGGTGCCCCTGACGCCCAGCTGGCCGTGGCCATCATTGGTGCCATCACGCTGCTGTTCGGTGCCATTGTGGGTTGCGCCAAGGACGACATGAAGAAGGTACTGGCCGCCTCCACCATGAGCCAGATCGGTTACATGATGCTGGGTGCGGGTCTAGGCCCCATCGGCTACGCCTTCGCTATCTTCCACCTGCTCACCCACGGCTTCTTCAAGGCCCAGCTGTTCCTGGGTGCCGGTAGCGTCATGCACGCCATGAGCGACCAGGTCAACATGCGTCGCTTCGGTAACCTGCGCACCGCCATGAAGATCACCTGGATCACCATGGGTATCGGCTGGATCGCCATCCTTGGTTTGCCGCCTTTCTCCGGCTTCTTCTCCAAGGACAAGATCATTGAGGCCGCTTTTGTGGGTGAAGGTGTGCGCCCGTGGATCCTGGGTTCCATTGCCCTAATTGGCGCCGGAATCACCGCTTTCTACATGTCGCGTCTGTTCTTCATGATTTTCCACGGCAAGGCCCGCTGGACTACTGAAGCTGACCTGGAAGGTCCGGTCCACCCGCACGAGTCCAGCCCCTGGATGACCGTCCCCATGATCATCTTGTCGGTGTTCTCGGTGGGTCTAGGTGGCGCGCTCAGCTACGGTAATGCCTTTACTAACTGGCTCACCCCGGTAGTTGGCCACCACGAGCACGGCGAGCCGGTTGTGGCTGCGCCGGTAATCATGGCTGCCACCTTGATCCTGGTAGTGGCCGGTGTGGCTCTGGCTTGGGTGATGTATGTGCGTCGCCCGGTAGCCACCGTGGTTCAGCCTTCCAACGTTCTGGTTGAAGCTGCACGTCACGACCTATACCAAGACAACCTCAATGAGGCTGTGGCCATGCGCCCGGGTAAGGCCCTGGCCGATGGTGCTGACCGCTCTGACCGTTACGTCATCGACGGCGTCATTGCCGCCCTGGTGGCCACGGTTAAGGGCTCTGGTAAGGCTGTTACTGCCGCTCAAAACGGTTATGCACGTTCCTACGCCGCTTACATGCTGGTGGGGGTTGTCGCCTTGTTGATCGCCCTCGTCGCCGCCCAAATTTGACGGGAAGATGTAAATGTACACGTCAGTAATTAACGCTTCATTCCCGGTGCTTTCCATCGCGGCGGCAGTGCCCATGCTGGGTGCGCTCCTACTGTGGTTAGTGCCTGCAACTCGCCGCCAGGCTAAGCTCCTGGGCATGGTGTTCTCGCTGGTAGACCTAGGTTTAGCAGGTCACCTGCTGGCCAACTATGACTACTCGGCTACCGACAAGCTACAGTTCGCCCAGTCTGCCAGCTGGATCCCCATGTTCGGGGTGAGCTGGTCTCTGGCGCTGAGCCCGATCTCGCTGGCCATGGTGGTACTAGCCCTGGCCCTAGTGCCGCTGGTGCTTATCGCCGCTCGCTCTGACGTGAGCGAGGCTCAGCTGGGCGGCTTCACTGGACACGTACTGGCTCTGGAATCGTTCATTGTGGTGATTTTCAGTGCCCAGGACCTGTTCGTCTTCTATCTGGCTTTCGAAGCCATGCTGATCCCGGTCTACTTCCTGATCGGTAACTACGGCGGCCCCCAGCGTCGTCGTGCAGCTATGAAGTTCCTGCTTTACTCGCTGGCCGGGGGACTGGTCATGCTGGTGGCGGTATCTATCGTGGGTGTGCACGCCTATGGCAACCCCGAGGGCTTCACCTTCACCCAGATGGCCGCCACCTACAAGGAGCTAGGCCAGAGTGAACGCACCATCATGTTCATCTGCCTGCTGGTGCCGTTCATCATCAAGGCTCCCATGGTGCCGCTGCACACTTGGCTGCCTGACACCGCCGAGCAGGCCACCCCGGGCACATCCGTGCTGCTGATCGGCGTGCTGGACAAGATTGGTACCTACGGCATGATCGTGATGTGCGTACCGCTGCTGACCAGCGACATGCACTGGGTCTCGCTGACCATGATGAGCCTGGCGATTGTGGCCATTATTTACGGTGGTTTGGCTGCCATTGTGCAAGACCACCTGTACCGCCTGATTTCTTACACCTCGGTAAGCCACTTTGGTTTCATGGTGCTGGGTATCTTCGGTGGCTCGATTGCTGGTGCCAGTGGCGCCATGGTTTACATGGTGGCTCACGGCCTGTCGATCGCGGGCCTGTACCTGATCTCTGGTTTCCTGGTGCGTCGCACCGGCACCGCGCGTCTGTCCGAGATGGGCGGTATTGCCCGCGTCAGCCCGGTTATTGCCGGTACCTTCCTGTTTAGCGCCCTGGCTTCAATTGCATTGCCGGGCCTGAGCGGGTTTGTGCCCGAGTGGCTGGTGCTCACCGGTACCTTCTCAGTCTCGACGGCGGCCGGCCTGTTCGCCCTGCTGGGTGTGGTTATTGCGGCTCTGTACGCGCTATGGCCCTACCAGAAGGTATTCACTGGTGCACCCAAGGAAAAGTACGTGGGTATCGGTGACCTGAACAAGGGCGAAAAGCTGCTGATCACCCCGCTGCTGATTGCCATGCTGGCGCTGGGTCTATTCACTGCGCCGCTAACTAACTTGCTAGCCGAACAAGCCGAGCTGATCAGTGCCTACACCGGCCAGCCCGAGCAGGTTTCGGTAGTCCTGTCCCAGGGAGGGGAAGCCAAGTGAACGAAACTGCTGCTACCGCAGCCCAATTTAACTGGGCTGCCTTGGCCCCCGCACTAGCGGTGGCGTTAACCGCAGTCCTCGGGGTGCTGGTTGAGGCCCTGGTGCCGCGCGCTTGGCGCCCCACCACCCAGCGAGTACTGGCTGTGGCCGGTGTCGCGGTGGCGATTGTGCTGGCCACGGTACGTTGGCTAGATACCCTCACCCCCACCAAAGAGGTAGTTAACCAGGTAAACGTGGGCCAGCTTGACTTAAGTTCAGTGGCTTACGGGTCTATCGCCCCGGGACTGGTGGAGGACCGCTTCTCGCAGGCAGCCTCCCTGATTTTGCTGGTGATTGGCCTGCTCAGCGTGTTCTTGCTGGCCGATCGCACTAGTGCTCGCGACGGCGCCATTGCCGCCCAGGCCGCTGACCGTCCCGGCAGCGCTGAGGAAGCTCAGTCCCTGCACTTGGGTTGGCAGACCACTGAGGTTTACCCGCTGACTCTGCTGAGCCTAAGCGGCATGATGCTGTTTGCTAACGTAAACAACCTGGTGGCACTGTTTGTGGTGCTGGAGATTATCTCCCTGCCCCTGTACGTGCTTAGCGCCACCGCCCGCCACCGTCGCCTGCTCAGCCAGGAAGCGGCCCTGAAGTACTTCATCTTGGGTGCCTTTGCCTCCGGTTTCCTACTGTTTGGTTCCGCGCTGATTTACGGTGTTTACGGTGTGCTGGACTACAGCCTGCTAGCTAAGGGCATGACCCGCTGGGCTCAGCTGGGCGCGCCTGGCCTGCTGGTGCCGGTGGGCGTGGTCTTGATTGTGGTTGGTTTGCTGTTCAAGATTGCGGCAGTGCCCTTCCATTCTTGGAGCCCGGACGTATACCAGGGTGCCCCCACCCCGGTTACCGCCTTCATGGCTAGTGGGGTTAAGGCTGCCGCCTTCTTCGCCCTGTGCCGTTTTGCCTTCACTGCTGGGCTGTACCCGCTGTTCTCCAAGGCGGCCACCAGCCAGGTGCTGTACTGGTCGCTGTGGGTGATTGCGATTGCCACCATGCTGGTAGGTACCGTCGGTGGTGTACTGCAAAAAGACATCAAGCGCATGTTGGCCTACTCGGCTATTTCTCACGCCGGCTTCATGCTGATCGCCATTATTGGGGCCCAGCCGGTTTCGCTGACTGCGATTGCCCTGTATTCGCTGGTTTACGGCCTGGCCACCATCGCCGCCTTCGGCGTGGTCAGCCTGGTGCGCCGCAGCCACAACGGCATCAGCGCTGAAGCTAACGAGATTGCCAGCTACGCCGGTTTGGGTAAGACCAACCCGATGCTGGCTGCCGCCATGGCCCTGGCACTGCTGTCCTTCGCTGGTATCCCGCTGACCGCCGGTTTTGTGGGTAAGTTCCAGCTGTTTGTCACCGCCGCCTCGGGTAACACCCTGTGGCTGGTTGTGGCCGCAGTAGTGTGCTCGGCAATCACCGCCTTCTACTATGTGCGAGTTATCTCCAACATGTTCTTCCGCAAGCCCGCCCAGGGCGTGGAGGTTGTAGTTAGCGACGGATTCGCCCTGGTAGCTATCTTCGCGGCAGTGGTTGGCACCATCTTCCTAGGCGTATACCCGCAGCCGGTTATGCACTGGCTTAGCCAGGTAGCCGTTATGCTGGTTCCGTGAGTAGCGCATTGCAGTTAGACGTTCCAGAGCTAGAGGAAATTATTGTTCCTCAGCTTGATGAGGTAGAGGCGCGGCTGATGGAGGTAGTCTCCAACGCTGACGAGACCATCAACCCGCCCACCTCACACCTAGCTGCCGCTGGTGGTAAGCGGCTGCGTCCCATGCTGGTGCTGCTTACAGCCCAGTTAGGCGACGCCGCCGCAGCCTGCTCACAGCAGGTGCATGATGCGGCTGTGGCCGTGGAACTGACCCATATCGCCACCTTGTACCACGACGACGTCATGGACGATGCCCCCAAGCGTCGCGGGGCGCCGTCGGCACAGATGGTGTGGGGTAACTCAGCTGCGATCCTAACCGGCGACATTCTGGTGGCACGCGCCTCCCAGATGGTGGCCGCGCTGGGGCCCGACGCGGTGCTAGCACACGCCCGCACTTTCGAGCGCCTATGCACCGGCCAACTGCATGAGACCCTGCCGCGCCCTGAGGGCGTGGACCCGGTAGATCACTACATTCAGGTGCTAGCTGATAAGACCGGCTCGCTAATTGCCCTGTGCGGGCTTTACGGCACCATGCTTACCGGCGCGGGCGCCAAAGCCCAGCAGATTGTGGAGCTTTACGGTGAAAAGATCGGGGTGGCTTTCCAGCTTGCCGACGACGTCATCGATATTTGCTCCGACTCAGAAACCACAGGTAAAACCCCCGGCACTGACCTGCTGGAAGGAGTAGACACCATGCCGGTGCTGCTGCTGCGTCAGCGTTTGGCTTCCGGTGAGCTCGACAGCGCCGGCCAAGCCATTTTGTCGCTGCTTTCTACCGGTAACTTGCAGCGCCAGCAGGTGCTTAGCGATGTGGTGCAGCGCCTACGCAACCACCCGGTTACCGCCGAGACCCGCGCTATGGCTGGGGCTTGGTGTGATGAGGCGGTAGCAGCCCTGGCTGATTTGGACGACGCCGTCGTCGAAGCTACCCGCACCCGCCTGGAAGCTGAGGGCTTAAGCGAGGCTGAAGTGGCCCAGGGAGTTGAAAGCGCCCGTAGCCGCGCCCAGCTGGTACGCAGAGGCCTGGAGGACTTCGCCCACCTACTGGTAGATCGCGCCGCCTGAAACACTTTGGTGTTTTAACACTTAGCACAACGGCTCACTAAAGGGCCGCGTTGACCACAAAACTACCCTCGCCAGCGGCGGGGGTAGTTTTCTTGGGGTAGCCTTAGAAGCGCTTGCTGAGGGCTGCCAGTGCGCTAACCGTAAAGCTTGCCCTTACTTCCTAATCTCCGTTTATTCTTGAGGAAAATCGTGACCGCTCTAAACGTTGCAGTGATTGGTGCTGGCCCGGCCGGCATCTATGCCTCGGACATCCTGTCGAAGTCAGGTTTGGACGTTAACATTGACCTGTTCGAGCGCCTGCCTGCACCCTACGGGCTGGTACGTTACGGCGTGGCCCCCGACCACCCGCGTATCAAGCAGATCATTGTGGCGCTGTACAAGATTTTGCAGCGCGGCGACATTCGCCTGATCGGTAACGTGGAAGTTGGCCGCGACGTGAGCGTAGCTGAGCTGCACGAACACTATGACGCCATTATTTTCTCCACCGGCGCTGACACTGACGCACCCCTGAACATTCCTGGCGCTGACGCCCCCGAATGCTATGGCGGCGCTGACTTTGTTTCCTGGTACGACGGTCACCCGGACCACCCGCGCACCTGGCCGCTAGAGGCTAAGGAAGTAGCCGTGCTGGGTGTGGGTAACGTGGGCCTAGACATTTCCCGCGTGCTAGCTAAGCACGCTGAGGACCTGATGGTCACCGAAATCCCTGAGAACGTAGCCGAAATTCTTAAAACTAACCCCTGCACTGACGTGCACGTCTTTGGCCGCCGTGGCCCGGCTCAGGTTAAGTTCACCCCCCTGGAGCTGCGCGAGCTAGGTAAGCAGCGTGACGTGGATGTGCTGGTGGATGAGGCTGACTTTGAGTACGACGCCGGCAGTGAGGCTGCGCTCAAGTCCTCCAACCAGCAGCGTCAGGTAGTTAAGGCGCTTGAGGGCTACGCCATGCAGGAGCCTGAGGAGCTAACCGCCTCGCACCGTATTCACATTCACCTGTTCCAGTCTCCCGCCGAGGTGCTTACCGACGACGCTGGTCACGTGGTGGGGCTGCGCACTGAGCGCACCCGTCTAACCGGTGACGGCACGGTGGAGGGCACCGGCGTGTTCACTGACTGGCCGGTGCAGGCTGTTTACCGCGCCATTGGTTACGCCTCCAGCCCGATTGAGGGTATGCCTTTTGACTCTAAGCGCCACGTGATTCCTAACGAGGGTGGCCGCGTATTGGGTGAGGACGGCAAGCCGCTGACCGGCATGTACGCCACTGGCTGGATTCGCCGTGGCCCTATTGGTTTGATTGGCTCCACCAAGTCTGACGCCCAGGAAACCATCACTAACCTGGTGGCTGACGCTAACGCTGGGCTGCTGCACGCCACTACCGACGCCGTGGGGCACGACGCCATGATTGCGCTGCTCTCTAGCCGTGACATCCCCTTCACCACCTGGGAGGGTTGGGAGCTGCTAGACGCCTACGAGCGTCAGCTAGGTGAGGACTTTGGCGAGCTGCCTAACGGCAAGACCCGTGAGCGCGTCAAGGTAGTTAACCGCCACGCCATGGCTGACATTTCGCGCGGCAAGCAGGCTCCGCAAGACCTAATCGGTCAACCTGACACTGACCGCGTGCCCGAGCGTGTAGCCCACCGCCTACCGGCTCAGGACTGACTGCCTGGCACTGGCCGGGCCCGGCGCTAGCCTAGAGGAGCTAAAACGACGCATAACGGCGTTGTCTAGGCGCGGGCGCTAGCCCAGAGCAATATTGACCAGGCGTGCAGGCC
>ERZ773272.200-NODE-200-length-24522-cov-3.961213_pt1 | contig 24522 bp, 44 predicted proteins | sample MGYA00511891_ERZ773272 | MGnify/ENA primary metagenome ERZ773272 (study PRJEB29015, sample SAMEA2738150) | human oral metagenome | biome: human oral; feature: human-associated habitat; material: saliva | place: China | collected 2198 ...
GGCTGTAGATTTCGGGTCAGTAGGATTTGGACTATAGTCTTTTACTCTAGGATGCTCTTCAGAAGCTCTGAGGGCTCCGTGACGCGATTTTAGAGTGGTTCTAGGGTAAATATACCCGATAGTGTTTTAAACGGCGTAGAGAACTCTTTAGAGTCTTTAAAAACGTTTACGATTGGTATCGTGCTTAAAATTGTCATTCAACTGGTGATGCATTAGAAAAAAAAAGACCCGAATGGGTCTTTTTATGTTAGCCAATAACAGGCGACGTATGCGAGTATGAGACCGACGATGCAACCAATGGCGCCGATGGTTGTCCAAATTTGGTATATTTTGTACCGTTTGTTGAGCACCGTTTCGTCTTGGCTTAAGGATAGTGGTCCGATGCCTTCGGCACCGAGACAGCGTATGACATTGGGGATAGACCAGACGATTAGACTGACCATTGTGATGTCTAAAGCTTGTTAGTATGAGCATAGTGTACCTCACAAATTGATAACGATGTCTCGACCGCAGGTTTCTAAGACTTTGAGCATTTTGGTCTGTAGGTCTAGAAGTTCTGTTTCGTAGCCCTTAACGAGCGTTTCGTGGAAGTCGAGGAAGATGCTTAGTGCGTTTGGATCGTCGGTTGGGTTGTAATCTTTGTAGGCAACGTCAGGCAAGGTACGTGAGAAATCCTTGAGGTTGATAGTTTTTGCCTCAAGTGACTTGAGTAAGGGTTTTGCCTCTAAATACTTAGCGGTTTCGTTTTTAGGGTCTAGCAGTAGCTCAGACGGCAGTGTTTGGCTGACGACATGATTGGCTTTAGCTTGTTTAACGGACGTGGCTAAACTATCGTATTGGTCTCTAGGAATGAGTGTCCCTAGAAGGAGTTTGTCTTTGAGGAAACGACGTTTCTTGATGATAAAGAGTGGTACGTACTCAACGATTTGCCAACCGAAGTCAGTCAAATAGTCGGTATTAACGCGTTCATAGTCGTCGAGCAGACTGGTCTTTTGATTTTTGGTACAGGTGCGTAAGAGTCGTAAGAGTGTTGGTTTCTTAGACAAATCAACGGGTAGTTTTTCGAAAACGAGGTAGCCCGTTTGACTGTCCTTGTTTAGTTTAAGTTCGACTTTGAAGAGTAAAACGGCAGCTGCGATATGAGCGTCTTTATTATTGGCGAGTAAGCTAACGCCGTTTTCTGACGTGACGCCGTCTAGCACACCTTGTTCGATGCGCTCGACGATAGCCTGCCCGATTTTGGTTTTGAGGTCTTGGAAGGTTTGTTCGATAGGTTTATCTTTGGTCATAAACGTCCTTTCGTTGTGGAATGGTCGTGAGAGGTTCTTGGGAGCCCGTCACGCGATTTTAGTGCAAGTCTAGGGTAAATCCACCCGACTGTAGTTTAGACGGCGTGGGGCGCCTTTTAGGTGGGTTTTTCGCCTTTGTGCGTTTCTTCGATTTTTGCGACGATGTGGCTAGCCTTAACAGATATTTTGTTCCACACCAAGTAAGGCACAAGGTCAAAGATACGGAAGTCTGACGGTTTGAGCTCGTCATAGTGACGCATAACGTAGTTGTCTAACGCGTTGGCGTATTCGTGAGCGAAATGGTTGCGTTTGGTGTCTTGACGTTTGGCTTCGTTATCGTCGTCCAGGTCTTCGAACAAGTGCAAATCGTGTGTGATACGCGCGTAGGTGTCGTTGTTAGCTGTCACGATAGCCATGAGGTTGTCAAAATGTGACATGATTTCTTTCCTTTCTGTTTAATCTGTAAGTACGCAAAGCATTGTATCAAAGTTCAGGTTTTCAAGCAAATCGACGTAGTCATCCCATTTGATACGGGTAGCCTTGTCAGTGCTTGTTTTGATGGCTTGTAGAAGCGTAGCTACGCTTAGTTCATAACAGTTGTCATAACCTGTGTCTGCCATGAATTGTTTGCGTTTTGGGTCGTCGCTGTCAACGGCATTGGCGACAACGATGTCTGTAAAGCGGTTAATGCGACCTGAGAAGTTCGTGTAAATAAGGCTATTATCGTCGATATCGTCTAAGGGCGACCCTTCGTTCCATTTATCGATGATAGGTTGTAAGTCGTCGTTTGTGATAATAGTCATACCTAGGGACATAAGCTATTTCCTTTCTGTTGTTAGCGAACGCGTGGTTTTGGGGTGCGTTCAAAATCTGTAAGTGTTTCAATGGCGAGATTTTTGAAATCTTCGTCTAGGGAGTAAGTCGCGCGTAGTGTTACGGGGTCGTAACGTTTGGGGTTGGTTTCATTAACAAGACGTCTGACTTGGTTCTCAATGAGTTTAGGGTCAACGTCATAGTAACGTTCGTCTTGAAGGTTGTTTTGGATAAGGGTTACGATTTGGGATACGGCATAAGTGTTTGGCAATGTGGGGTTTTCCTTTCTGTAGTTTTTTTTAGAAGTCGGGGCGAATGGATGCGACGTTATTTGGCGATAGTTCAATCGTGGTGGTGTTAGCAAAGGTGCTATCTGTGGTTGTTGTCAGAACGCTAATACCGTTTGTGAAGAGCGTTCGTGCGAGTAGAACAGCGTCACTGGTATCGAGCTTGTCAATGAAGACGAGGTCAGGTGCGAATTGCGCGATAACGTCTACGAGTTCGCCGTAAGGGTGCGGGTTGTCGTCAAGCTCTAAGCGAATGACATTAGGGTTGAGACATTCGGCGTAACGTTCCACGCTGACAATAACACGTGGTTTTTCAGCGTAGGTTTCTTCAAGAAGCGCAAGCGCCATGGCTTTCTTGTTGGGGTTTTCTTCACCAGACGTAACGATGAGCCATTGTTTAGGTTCTTTGAGGCGTTCTAGTACGGTTGTTTTATCAGCGGCATTAAGGAAGGTGAAGTCATCAAGTGATGCTGGTTCTTGCTCAGAATGGCGGTATATGGTCATAGAGGCACTCAGACCGTTAAGGTTAGGGATGACAACGAGTTTGGCGTGGGCTTCGATATCGTCTTTGTTGTAATTAACTTTTGTGATGACGGGTGTGCTTGTGTTCATGGGCTTGCGACCTTCGAACAACAGGTGTTCAATAACGGCTTTACCATCGTCAGGTGACATGAAGACTGGAAGCGCAGCTAGGGTATGATCTTTTGTGCGATAGTTTAGGACGTAACCGTCTTCATGGGGTGTGATAGACGCTTGTGGGTAGTCGTTTGCAACGGCAATTTTGAAGAGTCCGTCGTAGACTTGCTTTTGGATTTCGTTTAGAGGCATGGGGTTTTCCTTTCTAAGTGCTGGCGTTTAAGATGTTTTGGACGTCAGCTTCGGCTGTTTTGAGGGCTGTTTTTAAGTCAGTCAATAGCTTTTTAGGTGTTGTTTGAAACTTGCGGTTGAGGTCCATTTCAGGAAAACCGTCAAAACGATGCCCTTTGATAGTAAGACGGCAGTCAGGGTCGGGTGTATCAATGAAACGCATGGATTTCCCGCGTTGTCTATCAATAGTTAAGGTCAAAAGACCTTCGACCGTATTGCCGTCGCTTGTCATAAGCGATAGTTTGGCGGTCGTTTTTCCAATGGCGATGGTCCCTGCGACGATAGATGGGTCAGTGTGGGATAACATTGGCATTGGTGTCAGACCATAGTAGATATGCTTTTGTGTGAGGTCACTTACACTATTGAAAAAGGCTTGGCGGCTTTCTAAGGTAAAGGCATAGGCATTTACAGCGTTTTCTTTAAAGGTTTTCAGGTCCAATTGGGCGATATGTTCCAGTGATTCTTTGGCTTGAAGCGATAGACTCTGAGCGTTGGGCGTAATGGTGTATTGCTTGTTATCAGGCGTTTGCCCCTGACGTTGGTCAAGGGCGTGCATGATGGCGAGGGCTCTGACGTGTGAGGATGGGTGTAACATAAGGTTTCCTTTCTAATCGTTGGTGAAGATGGTATTGAGCGCCTTGGATGGTTGTTTGTCGACGTAGAGTACAACCAGTTTAAGACGGTAGCTTTGTTCTTCTTTATGGAGACCTAGTTTTGTCAGGTCTAGAGTCATGGGTCTGTAGGTCAGACTTGAGACAACACGCGCCGTGGCTTTACCGGTCGTACTATAGGGTTTGATTTCGGTGATGTCTTTCTTGCTGATGTAGGCGTCAAAGGTTTTACCTGTGCGTGGGCGCGTGACGGTAACTTTGGTAAGTTTATCGGTTGAGCGTACACGTTTGATGAAGTCGCTTGGAATGTTCTCGGTAGACGCTTTGATAGTTTTATCATCGTTTTTGAGTTCTAGTGTTAGAAATTCATCGAGGTTTTGGGTCTTGTCGTAGAGGGTCACGGCTTTACCGAGCTTGATATCTGCCACGGTTGTCGGTTTGGCGGCTGTTCGAATGAGGCTGATACCGACGAGAAGCACTAGGAGTAACCCACCTGCGTAATGTAGCGGAAAACGTTTGATGTGGGCTTGACCTCTGTAGGCTGCGTAGCCAATAAATCCTAGAATGATTAGACAGCCGATAGTAAAAGGCAATAGATTTAACCAACTGGTTGTTTGAAGTGTCATGAGTATTTCCTTTCAACGTTGTTTTACAAAGAAAAAGAAAACGCAAGGGTTTAGCCCTTACGTTTACTTTTAGAGGTCAGGTCTCAATCGCCAAAGCGTTGAGGGTTTCTTGTTATTTTGGACGGTTTCGTCCGTTTTGATAAGCATAGGCTCAAAGGCACGCATGAATTGGGTGCGTGAGATGGTTCGCGAACGCCCTAAGAGCTGAAGGGCGTAAGGGATGGTGAAGGCGTCACCCAAGAGTTTTAATTGGACAGGTCGCTCGTAGGACCAGCGTTTGAACTGTTCAAGTGCGTCCAGCAACATGTCTTTGTGGTCAAAAGCTAAAGTGATAGGTTGACCGTCGACACTTAGGCTATAGTCTTGTTCGATAAGCGCCCATTTAAGATTGGCGTCCTTGTGGTTTGTTGTGGTATTTTTAAAGACGATATGAGCGTTAGCGATGGTCCAGCCTCTAGGGTCACGGTTTGGGTTATCGTAGAGTCCCAGAGTTTCGATATCATGCAGGTGGACGTCTAAGCCAGTTTTCGCTTTGGTGATGCGTTTGATGGCTTGTTTAGACGTTTCATCGGGTTCTACGACACCACCGGGCAGGCTATAGAGCCCCACAAAGGGTTTGCTTACACGTTTGGTGACGGCAACGTAGAGGTTATCGAAGAACTCATCGTAGGAAAAACAAAGGAGGTCGGTGCTGTATACAGGTTTTTTCACAGATTGTAATACCTTTCTATAAGTAGTCGGCTAAGTCTTTGCGCTGAGCTGGCGAGAGTTGGTGTTTGTAGGTTTTGAGCCATTGACGTTGGACTTCAGTTGGTTCTTCGATACCAACGTTAGCAACGTCTGTCAAGTCCTGCGTGATTGGTGAGACCGCGCAAGCGAAGTAAATAGCACTTTCGTCGTCTTCGATATCACGGTTGAAGGCAACGTTATTGTGTGTGCCGTAGATACATTCGTAAAAATGACCCGTACTATCTAGCCAACCTGTAAAGCCTTCATCGTCTTTGAGTGGACGCTGTGGGTGTTCTTCAATAGCAACGATTTCGTCTGTTGGGTCGGGGTAGTAACCGCCGACCTTATTGACGTAGAGCTTACCGTCTTTTAGGAGGGTCTCAGCAGGCGTAGGGTTTTGGGCTAGCATGGATGTGAGCAAGTCGGGAGAGCTAGCAAGACGTTGTGTGAGGACCGTAACGTGCCAGTCTTCGAGGTCGGCCATAAAAGCCAGGTCTTCAGCTTTGACGTCTTCGTCGGTTTCGTCGTTAAAGACGACGTTTTTGTCTAGAACGCGATACCAACCGTCAACGCGGTCGGTTTTGATGTGAGCGTAAGCGGGCATAGGTTTCCTTTCTATTGGACGGGTTCAATGTTTGTGACGATAGCGCCGTCGTCAAGGGTTACGAACTCATAGTGCTCGGTGACTTGGTTGATGAAACGGTCATAATAAGGCGCTAGTTTGTTTTTGAGCGCGTGCAGGTCATCAGCATCAATGACAGTCTCGTCACCACATTCGTTGATAAGGGCGATATGCTCTTGCTCAACTTTGGTGAATATGATTGGATTGTCACTAAAGAAGCTCTTGTTGAAGACCGCAAACATTGTGAGATAGGACATGAGCTGGCTTTTGTCAAAGACGCGGAGGGTTTCTGCGTAATCTTCGAAGCGAGCTGCGATACCAGCATAGGCGTCGACACTAGGGTCTAATTCAGCATACCAGTAGCAATCAACAGGTTCATAGACAAGCTGTGTGGCGTTTTCGTAAGTGGTCATGAGTCGTTCCTTTCTAGTCGTTGTAGAGGACGCAATCTGACGCATGAACGACGTATGTCCCTTTGCCGTCTTCTAGGGTTATTTGGAAGGTGTCGCTATGGCGGTACGTCCATTCTTTGACGTTACCTTTGATGATAGTGTCATCAGGAAGCTTGATAATAGCGTGTTTGAAGGTGCGGGCTACACTGTTAGCGTTTTTGTTGCCAGCGCTACAAGCCGTAAGAAGCGGTGTGGTGATAAGAGCGATGGCGAGTAGCTTTTTGAATTTCATGAGTGTTTCCTTTCGTTAGTTGTGTCTGATGTGTCTGAGTGCATATTGGATGCCGTGGTTTAGATTAGCGATAAAATTGTCATAAGTTTGAGTGACGCTAATTGAGTCATAGTATTGGAGATAAGGTTCGTGGGTGATATCCGAAAATTCGATAACACCGATACGAACGCATGATTTGTCTACAATCGGCTCGTCGTTACCCATTTGGTTAACGGATTTGTAGATAACGACGCAGACACCTGGGTAGACGCTATTGAGATAATCAACGGCTTGATTGAAGCGTTCTTCAAAGAGCGTCTGACGGGTTTTCAAGTAGGTTGCGAATGTGTTGTCAATCGTCATAGGTTAATCCTCTTTGTCTTAAAAACCGAAGCATTCTTTGAAACACTTGATGATATCATTGTTATCGAGATGTCTGTCATTTTGGTTAATGTAACAATCCACACCACCTTTGTAGGCACGCTTCATGGTGATTTTAACGTGTAAGAGTTTATCTTGAGGGTAGTTGTCTGTGATAGTGAAGACAAATTGTTCGACGGTCGTCCCTGCTTGTTGACGGTTTTTGATTTGTAGGTTACAGAGCGCACCGATAGAGACGACGGTCTCGGTATTGACATAACAATTGTTTTCGAGACCTTGCCTGAAGACGTCATAGTTTCGTTGGGATTGGAATAAGGCTTCGAGTTTTTCGCGAAGGTGAGTGGCGTTATAGTCGCTGTCGTTTAGACAGTTTAATTGTTGGCGGAGGTTCATAGGGTTTCCTTTCTAGATATTGATGAGTACATACAAGGCTTGATCTTTAGCGCGTCGTAGTGGTTCTAAAGGGTCGTCTTTTGAGAATGGGACGCAAACGGTCTCTAAGTAGTAATCGACCGTATTGATGAGTTGCTCTAAGTCTTGTTTAGCGCTTGTAGTGTCTTTGCCGTTTAGTACGGCGTTCTGATAGGCTTGTTGGCGAGTTATCAGACCGTCAACAAAGGCTGATACCATAATGTCGATGTCGGCTCGGTTAGTTCGAGTAGTCATGGTTGTCTTCTTTAAATTTGTGCGATAGTTACAGCTTTGACGAAGGCGTCAACGGTTTGTTGGACGGCTTCGGCGACGTAACTGATTTGTCTTTTGGATAAACGCTTAAATGCTGCGTCATTGTACGGGTTGGCAGGTGCCGGCGTGTCTGTTGCGAAGTCCGTGTAGATGCTACTGCGGAGGTCTATGATGTGACGTTCGTATGTGATTTTCGATTGGATGGTAACACGAATGTCAAAATTGATGGTGAGACCAAATTGAGACCAAATGACGCGTACAGCGGTGCATTAAAGCCGTTGTCAGCGGTGATAATAGCGTCAGGTTTTTCAATCGTTAACTGATGTGGGAAATTCTTACGAACAGCCTCGTATAGCTCGTCATAAGATTTTGGCGGTTTGACGGTCGTAAAGCTGTGGTGCATGTGTCTACAGTAGTCTAATACTTTAGGGTCGTTTAGAGCCTTGGTTAGATTTTTTAGTGAATGGTTTGATATGGTCTTCTTCCTATGGTTGGATAAGATTGAGTTGATGCCCGAAGGTCTTAGCAACGGACAATGGAATGTTAAAGTGTTTGGCAACTTGTTCCATATCGGCATAGTCGTCTTTATCAGTGTAATCGAGAATAGCTTCTCGGAAGTCGTTTTCAGGACAGAGGATGGCAGCGCCTAGTGTATTAGCCTCAAACATGAGCTCGTTGGCGTTTTTACGATAGAGGTTATAGGTGTTTGTGACGTGTCCAAGTAGGATATGAGCGAGTTCGACAGTTATTTGAAAACGCTCTTTGGGCGTTGGATTGTCGATAACGGTGAATGTGTAAACACCATTGTCGTAAGTAACTAAGGGTTTATCAGGTAACATATCAACCGTTACGGCTATGATGTCTGAGAATGAACGAATGAGCGCTACAATGTCAACAGGAACGGTTGGTTTGAGCTTTTGATGAAGTTTCGTAGCAATTGGACGGTAAATATCGGGGTCAATATACATAGTGTATCGCCTTTCTGTGTGATTATTTTCGGTGTTTTAGGCGTTTGCGTAAGCTGTCGACAACCGTTTCTACTATGAGTTTTATGGCGAAACTAATTGTTATAATCAATATTAGGTGCATAGTGAAATAGGTTTCTATCTCGTTGGGCGGCACACCTTCGCCTAGTGATTTTAGGTAATCTATCATAATAGCGGTAGTGTTTCCTTTCTAGTTGATGGTTTTGCTTTGATAACTATCAATGTTGCGGATCACGTCTTCGAGAAGTGGGTGGAGTTGGTTGAAGTCAGTCATGACACGGGTATCACAAATGGTTTGGTTAACACAATCGTTATCAATGTCGTTGTATGTTTTAAGTGTTGTTGTGTTATTGAGAGAGACAATAAAACCATCGTCATAAGTGTGTTTTGTTTTTTCAGCTTTGATAATGAAAGTATCGTCTGCTTGTTTGTCGAATGACACAACGATGCCGTTGCCTGAAAGCCTAATGGGGTTGAAGAGCGCTTTGGGTTCGTAAGTCCTTTTGAACTCAATTTTTCCATATAATTGGTCAGCGATAGCGATGGCTGTTGTGAGTTCTTCTTTGACGTCGTTTGTCGTCTTTCTAGGGAAATCGTTTTTGTAAAGGTAATGATAAGTGAAGATTTCTTTAATACCTTCGTGGTATGTGATAACGATATCATTGTGCGCGTCAAGTTTGACACCCAAGCCGTTGATAGTTTTTGCAAAGCCTGTAAGTTCTTGATAGGCTTCCATGAAACGTTGGTGGGCTTCTTTTGAGTTATGGGTGATTTGGTCTTCAAGTTCTTTTGCTTGTTTTTGGTAGATAGCAATTTGTTGTTGGATGGCCTTGAGTTTATTCTCAGGTGTTTCTAGCTCGTTAGTGTTTGTCATGTGTTATTGTTCCTTTCTATTGACTAATTATTGACTAATCATACCGAGATGTTGTAAGCGGTATTCGAGTTGATTGGGGGTTACTTGTAGGATTTCAGCAACTTCATGTAGGATGTAATGATAGCCTGGTTCATATTCTCGAACTTCGGCTTCTTCGACACCTGTTTTGCGGTTGATGTGGTGCGTAATACTGTATTGCGGTACTTGTTTTTCTATAATGAGACGTTTGAGTAGTTTTTCGGGCATGAGTAGTTCATCAATGAGATGGTATGAGGCTCTGTCAAACATGTTGATACGTGCTTGCCAATTGCCACCGCGAATGTTTTTGTAGTTTGTGGGTGTTTTCAGCAAGATATAGGCAATAGAGCGCATGTCTCTTCGACGGTTAGTTATGAAACTGTCGTCTGTATGTGGTTTGATTTGACGAGCGTCGGTGTCAAATTCGGTGTCTAGGTTTTCGTTATAAGTGATGTTTAAGATGTTAGCGATAATTTCAGGCTTAATCATAGGACTTTTGAGCTCGGTGTTATTGAAATCTTCGTTATCGATAAGGTCTAGAATGTCTTGTGGATAGATGTCTTTGAAGGTAGTCATAAGGGTAATGTTTCCTTTCGTTTAGATTAAAAAGAAAACCTAAGGTTTTAGACCTTAGGCTTTCGTAGGTTGGATGGTAAAACCTAAGTGTTTATGTGAGGGTGACGTGATCTGCGTGTATGGGTGCGAAGGTTTCAAAGGCGGTAGTTGGGCTTCCAACGCTTAAGATTTGGCGTTTTAGTCGTAGAAATCTTTACTAACGTCGTATTCATCCAGGAGCGTGATATAGAAGGTGTTTTCGATGATGTCGCTGTGTCTTGGGTATTGATTGATTCTGAGAATAGTGATGTCTTTTTGACCTTGTTTTTCAGGATGAGAGCTGATACTTGTATAAACGTGGATACAATCATCAGCGTTGTTGTAGTCACTGATGTTGTATTCAAGTAGCTCAATGAGTTGTTCTTTTTGCCCTTTTGTGGCGTGTGTGTTGTGCGCTGTTTCGAGAAATTCTTGGAAACTAATGTCACCTTCTTCGAGAGCGTCTAATAGGTTATCGTCGAGCTTTTTGGTTTTGATTGGCTCATTTACGGTAACGATTGTGGTTGGGTTGCTTTCATTTTGAATGATGGCTTTTGCTTGGTTTTCGTCTTTGGCGTAAACTTCTTCGATTGTTGTGACGGTTTTTGTGACTTGGTAGATTGGCATAGGTTGTCCTTTCTGCATTAGTTTTGTTCTTCTTCAAAAGTGACTTGACCTGTGAAATCATCAGAGGTTAGGATAATTTCCTGGTCGCGATAGCGGTCTTCGACATTTTGGATAGCTTCTTCGAGTGTTTCAGCTTGCGTTTCAACGGTTGTTTTGAGCACTTCCGTGATTGAGATGTTATAAGTTTTCATAAATTAGTCCTTTTCTTCAACGATGTTAAGTTTAGAGGTATCAATCCCATGGTCTTTGAGCGTTTTTAAGACGTCATTGAGTAGCGGTTGGTATTCTTGGACGTCTAAGTCACTACCGTGGAAATGGTTACGGTTAAAACCATAGACGGCTTTTGGTGTGTAGTCAAGCCATTGGCGACCTTCTTGGATAGCTACGCGATGGATTGGTGTTTGGTCATCAACAAAGATGTCTTTTTCAAGGGTAATACCCATAAGTGAGCCACCACCGTTATTACTATCAAAGAGTCCAAAGGTTGTTGATTTACGAATGATAGCTCCGTCTTTATGGCAAAGAGCCACAATAGCGTCCCAATCGTTACTATCAGGAATAGCAACGAGTTGGAAATTGCTCAAATCAGACATGTCGTAAAGTTCATCATAGAGAGTTGCCAAGAAAGTGGAGTTTTGACGTTTGGCTTCGTCATGAAGGTCGTTTTCGGTATAACCTTGCGTTTCAAGAAGCCATTCGATAGGGGTTGAGACGGTTTTATTGTCTTGATTGTAGCGTTCTTCGATATTGCCGTAGTCGTCATCCCAATAGCCACCGAAAAAGATGGTTAAGTCTTCAGGGGTTGAGTTTTTGAGTAAGTCTTTAGCACCGTAGTCGAGGTCAACATATTCGGTAAAGAGTTCACGGTAATAGTCACAAAGGTCTGTCGGTCCGCAGTCAAAAAAGTCTTCTTCGTTTTGGTTGGTGGCTTCAATAAAAGCTTTGATGACTTCAAATTCAGGACACCAGTCGCTGTTTTCACGAATGTAGTTGTCGACGAGAGTTTCAATAGGCATGTTGTATTCGAGTGCTTCGTTGACGAATTTAGCCATTGTTTCGGCTGAAAGGCTTTCGGTGTAATCAATGTAAAGGGTTTCTTTGAGCTTGCCTTGGTAGTGTTTATTGAGAAAGGCAACGAAGCGACTTTCGCGTTGGTTGTCTTCAATAGTGAAATCGATAGATTGCAAACCATTGTCGATTAAGAAACTATTGAGTTTTTCGGGTTCGCCGATAAGCGTTTTAGGTTGATTGTGTTCGTCAAGGACGTCAGCTAAATCTTTGTTCTTGGTGATTTTACGGTATAAGAGTGGCATTAGCGCTCCTTTCTAAAAGGGTTTAGGTGGTTCGGGGAGTTCTGTCCAATAAATGGTGTCGACGTCATAGTTGGTATCAAACGCAGGACAGCCGATGCCGTCACTGGCCCATTGGTCAATTTCAACAGCGTCCCAGCCTTCAGCATATCGAGAACAAATTGTTCGTCATAAGGTGTTGGTCCGTCCCAATGAAAGTCAATAACGCCTTCACCATACTGTTGATTGTATTCTTCTTTTTCTTCGTCTGTCAGTGGACGTGTCGTGAGTTTATTCCATGTGATTGTGGTTGGAATGGTTAAAGTGTTTGACATTGGTTTTCCTTTCTAAGTGATCCTATGACATGTAAAACGTTGTCGAGGTCAATATAGTCTTTAACGACGGGATTTTTCGTTTGCAAAATTTCGTTGTATTGGTTGCGAAGGTAATCACCCATTTCGTTGAAGAAGTTCTGTTTACTTTTAGGCAAACGGGCAAAGGCCGTGTCGTAATCTTCAGGTAGGAAGTAGGCGACGCAGGGTTTGGTTGGATCGTTGGTCAGAATAAGACGTGATGTGATTTTTGGTTGCGTTGGATAGTAAATATCCCAATCGACATACCCATAATCCTTACAGAGCGTTGTCTTCCCCATGCCTGGAAAGGCATAGATGTAGATAAAGTCAGGCATAGTGGTTTTCCTTTCAGTTAAACGGTGTAAATAACGAGGTCGATATTCCAATCAGGCAACTGTTTAGGGTCGATAGTGTCTAAGTCGACGATACGTTCAATAAGCGCTTTTTGATGCGGGTTGATGTCGTCGTCTTCGTCAAGATTTTCGTAAGCTTCTTCGAATTTTTCCCAAAGTTCATCCTTGGCGTTTTCTTCGAGTGTTTTCGTATCAAATTCTGAGTAAAATTCACACTCTAAGGATGTCACGTAACCGCTACTGTGTGTGGCTGTTAGTTTAGCGTTCCATAGGGTGTCGATATCACCTTGTTCGAAATAACGGTTGATGATGTCATTCGCGTCATTTTCGTAAGGAATGGCGTCCGCGGATTCAAGATTGTCATTACCGTCAAAGGTAACGAACTTGCTGCTAATGCGATAATCCCCAAATGCAGCTGCTTGGACGGCTTTGTAAGGGTTGCCTCTGAAGAAAAGGTCGAAAAACTCTTGGTCGTTAGGATAATAGTTAGCAGCGTCTAGCTCGTCGATGTTGTTTAGCGTGTTGTAAACAGACCTGAGGCTTGAGAAAGTGTCAACAATATAGAGATATTTGTAGAAAGTTTCTGTTCGGTCTTCCGTGGACATGTCGTTGAGCCATAGACAGATGGAATTGTACTTGTCGTAATACAAGTCTAAAGACTCGGCTTTGTCTAGGTCGAAGTCAATAGCGTCAAGGTCTTTGGCGTCATTCAATTCTTCAAAGGTCAATTTGTCATCGTCATGTAGGTTTAGGACAAGATGCATGAGGGTTTCCTTTCTTTAGATAAGCGCGTCGTTAGCAAAGAGCAGGAGCGCTAGTTGCGCACGCGCTGTGAGGTTAGTTGCCGTTGTGGCGATGGTTTTGGCTTCGTCTTTAGATACCCATTGGTACTTAATGACTTCGCCTGAGCCGAGGTCCCGGTCGATGTGTTTGGTTTCATCGACGACGAGAATAACCGGTTGGACTTTTTCATCACTCATACCAACGGATGAATAGGTTGCAGGTAATGTTTTGGCGTCAAGAACAGTAGTGTAGCCTGTTTCTTCTTGAAGCTCACGTTTGGCAGTTTCTATGGGTCTTTCACCTGGGTCAATAAGTCCTGCGGGTGTTGAGATAGTCCAACCGTTGACCGGATAGCGAAACTCATGAGTGATGAGCATTTGACTGTGGTCTTTGTTGAGTACAAAGATGGTGACAGCGTCAGGGTCTTTGCGTGAACGATTGGGGTTGTAATTAGGGTCGCGCGAGACGACGTCGTAAGATTTGATATTACCGTCATCCGTTTGGTATTTGGACCTTAAGAAGAAGAGGTGAGACCCTTTAGCACGCATGATGGTGCGAATGTGTTTAGGCATAAGTGCTCCCCTTTCTATTTTTCTTCGATTTTGTCAGCGACGTAACGGAGATAGTTGGCAAGAGCGTTCATTTTGTCTTTATCTGTTCCGATAGGTTGTTCTTCATCATTGTCTGTGATTTCGTAGAGGTCGGTCTTAGTGTAAGCGTCAATGGCTTGGTCTAAGATAGAGACGATACTGTCGTATTCAGACGCCGTGATGTCTTCGTAAGCGCGGCCTGTGAGGTCTTCGGCGTTGTTACGGAGCATTTGTTCGATAGTTTCTTGAGCAGTCATAGTGGGTTTCCTTTCTAAAGTAAGCCTTTTTCTTTGAGTTGGTTGGCGAATTTTTGACAATCAATAAGGTCTTGATTGGTCGGTTCGGTGACGCCGAAATCAACGGTCAATTTGAGTGGTTGGTTTTGTGTGTCCGTTATCAGACCCAGGTGGTTGATAAAACAATCGTAGACGCCTTCTAAGTCTTCGTCTGCTGCCATTTCTACGAGCTCTTGATAAAAGGGTAGATTTTCAAAACCGTCGTAAGCGCTCAAGGGATAATCTTGGTCGGTACTATTTTGAAAGTAGAAGCTTGCGTCGTAGTAATCAATGAGTTTGTTCTGAACGGGCGTTGTGAAGCTATGAGGGACGCCTAGTAGTTGATAATCAGGCCAGTAGTATAATTCTAGGCTGTGGTGTCTGATAGTCTCTAGAACGCGTATGAAGGGTGGCTTTGAGGGGTCTGTTTGCTGAATACGGTCAATGAGGTAATCGTTTGTCAAAGACAGTTGGTGGTTGTGATTGACTTCGGTTAAGTGATTGACAACAGTTGTAAGGTCTTCGATGGTCGCGACCTTTGTTTTAAAGTCAAGATAGAGACGATAGGACATAGATTAGTCTTCTTTCGTTTTGTTTGTGAACCAACGGTCAGCATAGTTGATGAGTTTTTGATAGGTATCAAAGGTTTTGGTTTCTTCTCCATAGCAGTCGAACATTGTTAAGCGGTAGGTATTATTGTCAAACGCAATAATGATGGCGTAATCAGGCGCCACACCTGTATAGAAGCCAATGTTGTTGTCAATGTCGGTATCGCGAACGAGTTTCCACTTATCCATAAGTTTCATAAGACTGTTGAGTTCACGTTTGGTTGGCGCTGTGGCATAGTAAGACGTTCCGTATTCGTCGGCATGTTTGTTGAAAGCAACATATTGATGATCTTCGTGAGCGAGTACAGTGAGGTTTTCTTCATTGTTGTCTAAGATATCATATTCTTTGAGAAGTAAGGTTGCTGTATAAACAAGAGGGTCTGAAATAACGTAGTCGCCATCAGGGATAAAGAGCGATTCGACGTCATCGTCTTTAATCCAACCATAATCGTTGCGATTGGTATCGGTGTCATTGAAGTAGAGAACGACAATTTTGTTGGTATGGTTTTCAGAAACAAGTGGATTGAGTTCGAAGTAAGCTCTGATATTGGTGATACCTGTTTCTTTAATGGTGTGCGTGATGGCTGTTTCAACAGGGTCTTGATTGTCTTCGATGGTCGTTGTCATAAGTGATTCATGACCATCGTCTGTTTCTTTTAGCATGACGTAGCGGTAATATGGTGTGACGGCTACAGGGATGATAGTAAGGGTTGTTGACATAGGTTTGGGTTTCCTTTCGGTGTTTTTTATATACAAAAAAATACGCTTAGCTGGATTCCAACCAGAGATTCAGCGCGTGTGCTGACTAAGCGTTAAGGTGTCTATTGACTACCTTTTGACCATTGGTAATAACCATAGGCGTTGTTAATGAGGAAGGCAACGTAGAGCGCAGCCATGCTCATGTTATGTAGGGTAATCCATTGGTAGAGGCTGACGACGTTGAGAATGAACCAGAATGTCCATTGTTCACGGTAGCGGGCTAACATGATGATTTGAGCGACAAAGGCTGTGACGAGTGTAAAAGCGTCAATGTAAGGTTGAGTTCCTGCAAGGTTTTTTGCATGCCAGCCCCATGCAGGGTTGATGCTTTTAACAAGTGAACCTATAAAGTTGACGATTTCAGTCATGTGTTGCGAAATAAAGGCAAAGCCGACGGTCCCGATAGCAATGACAAGGATGCTGTAGAGCCAATGTTGCCATTTGAAACGACGGGTTTCGACTTGTTCTGTGTCTTCTTCGGTATCGCCTGCAATCATGTGTTTACGCCATGCAGCAAATCCAATGAATTGACTGACGAGGTAGAGAAGGTTTTCAGCGCTTTCACCCCAAAGGTGGACTTGTAAGCCAAGGCAGAGTCCAACGGCGGTTTGGATGAAACCAAAGGCATAGTTGGAGATTTTACGTTTGGCAACTAAGAGAACACAGATGGTTCCTGAAAGTCTAGTGATGAAGCCGATAAGGCTGTCAGGGTTGAGAATAAAGACGATAATCTGAAGGGCGATAAGACTAAGCGCATAAGTGGCTTCGCCCTTAGACCAACCGAGAAAAATGTCTTTAAGAAAAGCAGTGAAAAGTGATTGTTGTTTGACCATGTTGTGGTCCTCCTTTGTTTTTAAAGAGCCGTAAGAAAAACGCTCTTGTGTTTAATAAGTATCATTTTGATACTTCTAGTATAGCATACGGGATAAGGGTTGTCGAGTAGAAAGTTTCAATTTGAAACTTCTTCACGGATGATATTGAGATATAGAATTAACAGCAATAGTTAATCAAAAGGGCTGTAGTTTTTACGCGCCTTTTCCGTAAAGTCTTTGATAAAACCTTGAGCTAGTTCATCAATAATCGTTTGATTATCAATTTGACTGATGGTCATATCCGCAACTATAGTGTTTAGTCTATTGAAAATGTCTTGAAGAGGTTCGGACGTATTAGCGTCTTTGGCGTCTTGAAGAGCGTCATTGATATATGACATTTGCGCTAAATCTTTATAGTCTTCAACGCCGTTAGATGTACTTGTTGAATTTTTAACAATAGCGTCAATGATGGCAAGTCCTTGACGGTTGTAGAGGTTGTATGTAGAGTCGTCAGCGTCGTCTCTGTAGTTAATGTTGTAAGGATAGCAGGCCTTCAATTCAGCCATGTTTTCTAGGAATTGAATGACTGTCAGTTGGTTTTCAGGCCACATGCCTTGATAATGGTTAATGACATAAGAGTCATCAGGGAATTTGAAATCGTATTTATCAAAATTGACTGTGGTGCCTGTCGTTGTAACGATGTCTACGGTTTTGGTAATCGGACCAATGCTGTGTTCGTATTTCATGCGGGCAATAGCGTCGTCAATGCTAGGGATGTCTGTTCGGAACTTCATGTAAAACGGACACCATGGCGCGTCTAGCAAGGTGTCAGCGGTGTAGGTATGTCCTTTGTAATGGTATGTGACAACAACTGTTTTAGAACTTGTTGCGATTTCTTGTTCGACGCGTTGGAGGTCCTTGAGTTGGTTTTTGAGGTACATGAGGGCTTCATCAGCTGGTGGTAGGTTATCGTGCGTGTAGCTAAATAACATGAGACGTTCGCGTTTTTCGTACTCCCATATGGCGTCGTTGTCGATATCAAAAGTAAGTTTGAAGCGGTCAGTTTCCCATGTGAGTATTGCTGCGATGTAGTCCTTATTAGTCTCAAGCTTTTTGGTGAATTGTTCCCAAATATCGTCAAAGCGGTTAATGGCATGTTCTAGAGCTGCTGTTTGTAGTGACATAAGTTGTTTCCTTTCTAGAAGTTGAGGTCGTGTCCGCCGATAACAAGTAATGCGAGGATAATGTTAGCGTAGCAGGTGAGACTAATGGCGCGTAATGGTGTCAATTCGAAGGGGTTTTTTAGTTTAAAATGGTTGACAGCAGGGACGGCAAGAAATTGTGAAAACGTTGCTAAGATAGCCATAACAGCATATTGCCAATTTAAAAATAGATGTGCGTATTGCTGTTTGATTAAGAAGGAACCTCCGATAGTTATGGTGAGCAAGAATAGCGTTTGGATGAGTTGTCCGGTTTTAGTTTCAGCGTCTTTGAGGATGCCGACGCCAGCAGGTAGGCTCATGAAATAGATTGTTTTTAAAATAAGGTCCATGAGTGGTTTTCCTTTCTATTCGATGGTGATGCTGACGAGTGTATCGTCAGGGAGGTCTTGTGCGTTGAGGGTTTCAAACAACTCTAGGAAATTACCCTCAGCTGAGTCGCTGTATTGGTCTCGGTAGAGGCTTTCGAACGTTTTGAGCTGCTTAATAGTTGTCGTGTGCTCGCTACGAAGGGCGTTGTCTCCGAAGAGCTCAAAAAGGTCATCGTCTTCGACGTAGACACGACCGAGTTCAACGTTTTCAAGGTCGTTTTTATCGAGTAGGGTATCGAGCATGTAAACGTTTGTTGGGTATTGTAACGATGCGGCAAGCGTTTCGACTGAGAAGGGGTGTGCAGTGATGATAAAGGTTTCGTTTGGTGATAAAGACATTTGTTTTCTCTTTCTGATTGATGTTGGCTTGGTGGTTTTTACCACCAAAAGTAGTGTTGGACGTTAGCCCAAGTATCCCAAATATCGTCGGATTGGGATTGGGTCATTTCGAGTAAACGTTCAAGCCAAAAGGCTTGTGTTTTACCTTCGTAGGTGTGAAAAGTCATATCGACAGGCGTATAACGCTTGTACCATAAGAGACTCAAGTGCAAGAAACGTTTGAGGTCGTCTTGGCGTTCTTTTGGCAAAAACGATGGAATTTGGCGGATGATGTCTTCCCTGTCGCCCGTAAGGTCGAGTCCGACGTCAGAAAATGTGTTTTCATGAGCGATAACGCTTTTGAGCGTCGCAAGGATGTTATCACCGTTTTCATCAACAGCTGTAGGATTGTCAATAGATACGGCTGCTGTGATGTAGAGGATGACCGCCCAATCCAAATCCCAACAAACGCTTGACCAGAAGCCGTGTTTACGGAATTTCTTACGGTTGTAGTTGTAGGCTTTCCATTTAGGATTGGGTTTAATGTATGGATAGGGGTCAGCCATAGCGTAGACGATACGCTTGATATTCTCAGGGGGTTTGTAGGTCATGAGCTACTCCTTGCTAACGTCTTGATATTTAATGGTGAACTCGAAATTGTAGTTTTTGCTGATTTGCGAATAACCTTCCATATCCAAATGACCGTTTTCGTCAATAGATACACTGATGGACCAAGGACGGTTGTCTTCATCGCCGTCGCGTTTGATGTTTGAGCCTTTTTCGGCAGCTAGGAGGAAGTTTTCGACCTCATCAAGCGGTGCGCTGTCAAGGCCGTATTCAATGAGCTGTTGTTCAATGATATTGGCTTGATTGAGAGCTTCTTGAAAAGCTCCAGGTGTTGTGAGTAGAATTTCAGCGTAAGGCCATTGGCCTTCTTTGTAGCGTGCTAGAACGTGCATAGGTATTTCCTTTCGTTTATAGAACTATGGTTTTACTTAAAAAGAAAATACAACTGTTTTTAGAACAGTTGTATTTGTGTGCGTGTGGTTAATAACACGTGGGCTTAAGCTTTAGTGATGTGATGCCAGAGCCAGCTGAAGGTGGGGTTAAGTACAAAAGCCCATAGAATGTTGAAAAAGATTAACCAACCGATAGTCGTTGACGTTTCTTTAAGGCTTTTCTTGGTATCTTTAGTATAGCTGTAGTAGATAAGATAAACGATTAGCGCAACAAGTGCAAGTGATAGCAGGTAGTTGAGAATAGTAAGTAGCATGTTAATTTCCTTTGGTAATGTCTAGTAAGAAGTCTTGACCATCGTGTAAGACGGGAACGGCGATTAGGGCGAGTGCGACCATGGAAACGAGAGTAATGAGCGACCATTTGAGGTTTTTCTTGGCGTCTTCAGTTTTCCAGTAGATAGTGAAATGGACAATAAGAACAATAGCCGCGATGAGCATAGCTTGATATTTAATAAGCATTAGTCAATCTCGCTTTCTTTTTGTTCCAGTGGTAGCATGTTACAACAGAAGTTAGACGGTGTTTCAGGGTTAGGCGTTGTTATTCGTAATTGGTTATTGTTGACTGTTGCGTCGAAGAGTAACGAGGCTTTACCGTAGGTTTCGCCTTTGTCGACGGAAAAGAGGAGGTTTTTGCGGGTTGGGTCTATTTCGACAAAGAGTTTTTCGGTTGACCCTGGAATGGCAACCGTGCGACGTTGGTAATTGTCTTCAGGTTTGGCGAAGGCGAAGAAGTCGTAACCGCCGATTTCAATACGAGCGTCATTGTATTTGTCGAGTTTAGGACGCAAGTCTACGTTGATAATGGTATTGTCATTACCGTTGTTATCATAGTCGTAGTAGAAGTCGTCGTCACGTTTGAGGTGACCTTCGATGACCTCTTGGATGCGGGCGAGAGCGGTCTTGTGATCTTTAGTTGAAATCGTATAAAGATTACAAAAGTGCTTGATATCTTTTGCTTCCAAGTGTGAGAGGCATTCTTTGAGTGCTTCTTCGAAGGTGAGATTGATTTTGATATCAACAGGTCCGTAGCCACCGTCAGTGACCGCGACTGAATAGGTTTTTACCATAAGGGTTTCTTTTGCGGTACGAGCGCAGTGTTCTTCTAGAAATTTGAGATAACCTTTATAGTCGGCTTCAATGAAAATGTCCTTGTCTTTTTCCGTTCTGATAGCTTCAAGTGTTGTTTGTTTGACGCGGTTAGCGAAGATGTCGCGGTAGGTGTCAGTCTTTCCAAACATGTGGTTGAGTTTTTCGATTTTGGCAAGGCGTCCACGGTAGTTGGTATCGCTTGTCGTCAAAATGTGATTAGCCATAGCGTTGACAACGTCGTCTGCATAGGCGATAAGTTCGTCGCTAACGTTGTCGTCTGACGGAAGAGCGTTCTTGAGGCTTTCCATGTAACGTAAGAAGGTTAAAACGGCTTCTTGGTCTTCAAGTGATAGGTTATTAAAGTGTCCGATAATGTAGTGGTCGTCACATAGACCTAGGGAATAGTTGTCAATAGAGAATGTCATAGTTGGTTTTCTTTCTATTCTACGATGTAATCTACGATTTGCTCGATAGTATCTCGTGTTGTTTCGGCGGCCTTGGTGTGGTTAACGTTATATCGACAGGTAAAGGTATTGTCTTCGTTTTTGGTAATGGCATAGTCAATAACAGGGGCTACGTTGTTAGTTATAACGATGGCTTGATTTTCCTTCACAGTGAGTTGATTGGTAGACCAATCAAAGCCTCGGCTATCGAGCTCGTCGATGAGTTCTTGGATATGGTGTCGCATAAGTCGTCCTTTCTAGATAGGGTGAGTCTGAACGACGTAATAATCAACGCCGTCAATGTGAAAATGTTGTTCAAAAAGTGCGTTGACGATAACCTCAGACGGATTGATTTGAAATTGGGCAACTCGTCCAAGGCCATCAGTAAGCGTGATAGTATTATCGTCAACAGTTGCCTTTGTTGACGGGTCGCATAGCAGTTCGTTCTTAAGCTCTTGAATGAGCTTGTCCATAGGCTGACTGTCTTCGTAAAGTGGTTTATCATTTTTAGTCCAAACAGCAAGCTCACTAAGAAGCTCATGACCGTATTTGTCGTAAACGTCGTACTGTTCGAAGGTTTCGGTATCAGGGTCTTGGAGGAAGGCGTCAAACTGTTGTTTGGCATTTTGTGGTGCATTTACCCACTCTAAAACGATGTGGTCAGTATCGAAGTTGTACTCACGTGGTGAATAGAGCTCATGGACGACCCATTGACTGTTTGGAAAAACGCTACTTAGGACATTACAGTAGGTTTCTGCAATTTTCTTCAGGTAGGTCTTAGCGTCGACCGTCCAATCGAGCGTGTCATTTTCGGTAGCGTCACCTGACTGGATGATGTCTTCGATTTCAGCGTCCAGGGCGTCGTTGTTGAGCCAAATGGTTTCGTAAAGACCTGAGAAAAGACCTTTGTTGGTTAAATCAATAGTAAAAGTCATAGAGGTCACTCTTTCAATTGGACGCGCGTGAGCCAGCCATTGATAGAAGGCAAGTCGTAAGACGCTAGAAGAACAGCTAGTGGGCTGTTCATAAATTCATTAAGAAGCGTGTAAGCGTGACCAAGGGCGAAACCTTTCTTAGCTTCATCATTGAGTTGGTCAAAGGTTTCAACGCCGTCGAGTTTTTGGTAGATGTGTTGGTTTTCTTCCAAGGTATCTTTGACTTCTTCTTCGATAAAGGCTTTAGCGAAGGCGTCAGGGTCGTCGTACGTTTTGAGAAACGATTGTAAGTTGGTATTGCGTTCGGATTCATCGAGTTTGACGTATGGAAGTAGCGTAAGTGGTTTATTTATTTCAGCCCTGTCAACAAAGGCGATGTCTTTTCTATCAAAATACTGTATAGTTTCGTGGAAGGTACCGTAGCCTTGGTTTTCAAGGTAAGCCATGGCTTCTTCTGCGGTTTCGATAATGTCGTCATCCTCTTGATTGACGGCGATATCTTGAGCGTTTTCGATGAGTTCGCTTTCGGTGAAGAAGGGCTCACCGCCTGCTGGGTGATGGTCTGTGTAGTAGAGTGTGATTCCAAATGGAGACATGATGTTTTCCTTTCGATTGGTTTTAGGTGGAGTGGTTAAAATAAGCGGCGAGAGCCCACAATACGATGACAATAGCGAGAATGATTCGGTTGATTGTTTTACCATGATTATCTACTAAATACGTAATGAGGTTTACTTCGTTATCAGCTTGGGGTAGTTTTGCGATGATAAATAGCGACACCCAAATGACGGCGATAACGACCATTATGGCTATGCACGCAAAGGCGGGTTCGTTTAAGTCGGCTATCGCGCTTGTACCGTTGTTGTTGACTTGTGAAATATCCATAGTTTTTCCTTTCTTAGTCTTCGTCAGGATAGAGTCTGCTTACCGAATAACCAAGAACACCACTAGCGACGAAAATTATGATTGAAACGACGCTGATAGCGATGAAGGTGGGGTCATGAACAATGAAGTCTAATACATTGTCTGTTGCGAGCATAGCGCCTACGGTGTCGACTTTCATATTGTTAGGCAAAATGGCTATAAGGTAATAACCTATAGCGATTACTGGAAAAGTCATGAGAACCGTTATGACGCGTATAAGGGCGTCTCTTTTGCTTCTAGCTGAGAGAAAGGCGAGAACCACAACACCGATGGCAAGAATTGAGCCCCCACCGCCAACCATGACGTTTGCGTCTGAGGAGTTGTGGTCTGGCAAATAACCACTGTCTTGTAAGGTTTTTGTTTGTTGGTGTTGTTCTTGTTCTTCAAAGGCGACGATTGTTGAGTAATTGTCGGTATTAGCGTCGGCTAAGAGTCTTTGGTCATATAAGGACATTGGTTTTCCTTTCTAGCATGAGTTGTACTAAAGGTGTCATAAGATTATCTTTCTAGTCAATGTTTGGTTTTGCTGTGCATGTTGTAGAAACGTGTGAGTTCGGATAAAGGGATGGGTCCGATGTTATTGATAGCGTTGATAAGCGCTTCACGTAGTTCACACGCTGTTGGGTAAACGGTATCGACTTGTTCGTCGAACCATTCTTTTACGTTATAGTCGGTTCCATATTGGTAAGGAAGAGCAGCGTGTCCTGGAAGCGCGATAATTTGACCTTTACTATCAGGCAAGAACGTGCGCTGTTGCGTTGTTTGGATAACAACGTGAGTGGCGTCGGGCTCCATGTGATTGCAGTAGGTTAGGACGATGTGGGCGTTTTCTTCAGGCATGACGGTAAAGGTCTTACGTTTGGTAGGAACGTCTGTATCCACCAGTTTAAAGCCACTTTCACGCAAGATGTTGTAGACGCGGTTTAGATGCGTTTCTCGTAACGTTGTCCCCGAAAGACTTGAGCATGTCTTCAGTTGTAATACCTTTGATGGTAGTATCGGCGTTTGGTTCATAGACGAAGTCAAGACAGGCGTGCAAGTCATCCATGTAAAAACGTCGTGGGTTTTGGATGCTGAAAACGTCTGCAGGGTTAGCCAATCTACGCTTGAATGGACAGTTGAACAGTTGGCTATATTTCGCTTTAGCCGCCTTTACGGTTGCTTGTTCAAGAATTGGCGAATAAGACACTTCGATGTCGATATGGTCAAGCATTTTCTGACTAGGCGTGATAGTGACAGGGACGAGGACAGACCTACTGTAATAGTTTCTACTGAGTTTGGCGCGTTCGTTATCGACCAACCGATAAATCGCTTGCTTCAGAAAGTCGGCATTATCGGCTATGATTTCAATATTCATACGGGTTTCTCTCTTTCAATGGTTTTAAAAATCTAGAGAAAATACAGCAGTTTAGCTGCTGTGATTTGACTAATATTTGGACCATAGTAACTTTTCCAAAATTGGACCAAATTTTGCTGATTTGTTTTACACATTAGCGAGATGTGTAAGATTTGTCATCCGTCTGTAAAACTTCGGATTTCCTAATAAACGGGTACAATACTTTGATGGTTCAAACTACTTTTTGAGCCAAAAAGTAGACTTTAGCCTTTCGTATCAAGAGTTCTCAGCTTTATTAGAAAAATTTTCCTTGACAAATCGTTAGATGTGTGCATAGATTACGAACATGTTACAGGAATGTTACAAAGTGTCCAAAA
>ERZ773272.201-NODE-201-length-24296-cov-6.609092_pt1 | contig 24296 bp, 23 predicted proteins | sample MGYA00511891_ERZ773272 | MGnify/ENA primary metagenome ERZ773272 (study PRJEB29015, sample SAMEA2738150) | human oral metagenome | biome: human oral; feature: human-associated habitat; material: saliva | place: China | collected 2198 ...
GAGCAACGGCCTTCTAAGCCGTGGGTCGGGGGTTCGAATCCCTCCTGGATCACCACTAAGAATGCAGTCACTGCAAGGGTTTATAGCCTTTGCAGTGACTTTTTTATTATCCAGAAATAGTGCGATAGCATATGCCGATAGCATAAATTTACGCAATCGTTTACGCAATTAAATATGCTATCGATTTTGAGTTAAAAAACAAATTATAAATAGATATTCTCTACTAATCGGAATTCTTCTTTTTCATCATTGATTGGATGCGCATAGACCTTTATAATCATTTCTGTTGTATCATGTCCTACTAATTTTGCAATAGTAGTATATGGTACGTTTGCATTTACAAGATGACTAATATAGGTATGACGGGCTACATGGGAACTAAGAGGTTTATTAATATTGAGTCTTTTGCCAACGGCTTTAAAATAGCGGTTAGTAAAGTTCTTTTTTTCAATAGGGCCTGTTCCGACTTGATTAGCTAGCACCCATTTACTATTAGAGTTCTCTTTGGCTTCTAGTAGTAATTTGACTAACTTAGAGCTAGTGAAAGGAACTACTCGTTTACTACTTTTTGTCTTAGTTACTTTACGGGCTAGTCCTAATTCTGTTTTACCCCATGAAGCGTTGATATGAAGTTTTCCATGCTTATCATCTAATATCTCTACTTCATTCCAGTACAGAGCTTGTAATTCTCCAATTCGAATACCTGTTTGAAACAATAATAATATTGCATATTCCAGATTGTGCCCCTTAAAGTAGTCTAAGAACAAATTGACTTCTTCATGCGTTAATGCTTGTTTAGGATGGAGTGGGGCAGTAGTATTTGGCTTGATTAGCCCATCATAAAAGTACTGAGGAATTAAGTCTAAACTATATAGTTTTCGCAGCGTCTGCCGTAATATAACAAAGGTGTTTTTGATAGCCGTTGTATGCTGATCAATAAACCTTTGTATTAACCCTTTATTAAGGTCTTTGATGGCTATTTTACTAAAGTAAGGTTTAAATCGTGATTCAATAAGATGAAGGTATGACTCTTTTGTAGCAGTGGCATTATCTCGTTCTGTAAAGAAACGGAGAGAAAAAGAGTAATAGTTTTCATCCGCTGCAGCATTTGATGATTTTGGTTTTAACTTTCTTGCTGTTAATTCATTGATATAGTTTAGTTTATAAACGCCTTCATCACGATCTATAATTACCTTTTGACGATGTTTTTCGGCAGCTTTTTTGCTGGTAAAACCTTTAGAATTATACTTTATAATTTTTCCGTTTTCATCTGTATATAAAGGTAGATTACGAAGGTAGTAATAGCGAATCCCACTCTTTTGTAGAATACTAGATATACTTCCTTTACCGGTAGGAATTGGAAACATATAATCTCCTTTCTACCATCGAGGAGTATTTGTCCGAAGGTATTGTAATATAGTTTTATCTGATAAGCAAATGAATTCTTTGATAAGAAAATAATTTATAGACGATAAATAGCCCCATAGGCATATGCCTATGGGGCTTTATTAGTGCTTGAAATAGTTGTTTCTCATACGTTCCATGTATTCGTCTACACTAATACGAGGAATCTTCCATACTCGATTGTATCGATAGCATTTTATTTCTCCAGACTTTATTAAGTTGTATGCAGCATTTTTACCGATTCTTAGAATATCACAAACCTCTTCTACGGTTAATATTTCATTAATACCATTAAAATCCATGTTGATTGTACTCCTTAGTGATTATTTTGGTGATGAAAATAGGCGTATATAAATTTTAAATGAGTTATAGTAATTAGAAATAATTTAACGACGTCGTTGTTGATTGCTATAGTCTTTTTGACACTTTTGAAGGTATTCATTAAGAGCTTCTTCTGTAATACGCCAGCATTTTCTGCCAGGCTCTTTGTAAGCAGCAAGCTTACCACTATCGATTAACTGATATATAACTTGTGAGCAGCATCCTAATAGTGAAGCTACTTCGGCCACATATAATACTTTTTTGTCGATATACATTACGCATCAACCTCCTTTCTTATTCATTAATAGTATGTTGCTTTTTTTAATCCCTAATTAGTTTAAATTTCATTATTAGTGTGTAATAGTGGATAAATTCGATTGTATATTATCTATTTGAATCAAGACTTAGTTATTTATTTTTTTAGGAGGTTTTATTATGTCTGAATGTAGTATTGGAGAAACTTTAGCTGAATTATTACCACGTACAGCGGTAGAGGAGATTATTACAACATATGGTGATGGGTATTCTGCTTTATTTAAGGCGGAAGATGTTGAGTGGAGAAATTCATATGGCATGGGGCCTAATGGCATGAAGAAACTTCGTGCTATTAAGCGATTAATTAAAGACTTAGAAGCCAAGAAAATTAATGGATTATCTGATGCATCTAGGCCTCTAGATATCTATAAGTCTATGCAAGATATGCAATATTTTGAGACAGAGCATATTCGGGTTTTATATTTAAATAATCATAATAAATTGCTTAAGTATGATGATGTATCAATAGGGCATACAACTGCTGCTATTACAGATATCAAATGTGTCTTTTCTATGGCTATTAGGCTTAAAGCTGCAAGTATTATCATTGTCCATAACCATCCTTCTGGACGTGTTAAGCCAAGTGAAGAAGATCGTAAACTTACAAAAGATATGAAAGTTGCAGGTGAGATTCTTAATATACCACTTTTAGATCACATTATTATTGGAGCTGGTAGATATTACAGTTTTTCAGAAGAAGGGAAAATCTGAATATATAGTGAACTATTCCAGTTTTCTGATGAAAATGTAAGGTGATGACTTAGATTATATAGGGTTTCTATTTTGTATATACAGAAAAATGTTCTATTTATCCGCATTTATGGGCTATGTAGCTGTAGAGGTGAAAAGACTAGTATGTAAAAATAATAGTAGTGCTTTACTGAGAGGAGGTGTCATAGACATGGATGCGAACAGAACTATAATTTTTCGCCAAGTAGGTGCAAAAATAGCTTATTATCGTACTTTGCGTGGGTTTACACAAGCTGAACTTGCAGAGAGAATTAGTATTAGCGCTGATACATTAGGGAGAATAGAACGCGGAAAGTATAACAATAATGTGTCTTTATCTATGTTACTTGATATCGCCGAAGGATTGAGCATTGATGTCGTATTATTGCTTACTTTTACGGAGGAAGATAAGCAAATGTGGTAAGTGTATTGGGGTATAAAAGGGGGATTTTATGTCTACAATCTTAGAAATTATTGTGTATCTAGGAATTCCTTTCCTATTTTCTTGAAACAATCAAAAACTTCTTGATGACCCATTATATTATTGGGACTATTATCGTCATCGTTATTGGCTTTATTATCTTCGCTATTTTCAGTGCTAAAACTGAAACATCTGAAAATAATAGCGATTCAAACACAAATAACTAATTTTGTATAAGAAGACAGGGATATATTAACATGAAAAAAATCGTAACTGTAGGGATCAGTGCATTATTAGGACTCACCCTTATTACAGGGTGTGGTTCTGATACAAACAAAGATACTACGCCAGCAGCAACTGCAAGTAATACATCAGAAACTCAAAGTGATTCTAATATTTTTAAGAACCTTACTAATACTGCTATAGGAAGAGCATTATATTTCTCTGAGAAAGTAGGATTATCTACCTATGCAAACAATCATCAAAAAGTAGCTGATTTATTAAAAAACTCCGACCCTAAGAAAGGTGTTAGAGTTGAACTTCGTGAAAATGGCGAAATTGTAGCTAAACCTGGTAATGTAGATTCAGGATTTGGCCCTATCTATGTAGGTGAGCTAACTCCTGATAGACGTCCAACAGGATGGGGCGTAATCTATGATGGTGTCTCTAAAGCACCTCGATTTGTAGGAGAATTTAATGCAGGTCACCTTAGCGGATATGGCGTAGCAGCATATATTTTTTCTGATGGTGCTCGTATAGGTGAAGGTAATTTTGCTAATCCTAAAGAAGTTCCAGGTATTTTATATACAATGGATAATCAAAAAATTGTTGATGCTGCTGAGGGTGAACTAATTTATGCTAATGTGGAGACTATCTTAGATCCAGAACCTACAGAGATTCAAATATCACAATTAAACGGGCACTATATACGCTATGCTAATGGACACAAATATTATGAAGTTTCCATTCCAGATAACAAATACATCGTTTATGACTCCAAGAACCGAGAAATCTTTAAGGCTGATACAATTACTGAAGTAGCGCCACCTAAGGATGTCCAACAATACAAAACGTCTACTAAATATTATTTAATCAAAGGCAAAGGACAAGTTTATTACTCTAATGGCCAAGTTGAATACTCTGGTGATTATATCAACGAAACATCCTCTAGTAGCGACTTTGTACCAGACTTAGTACGTCAAGGACAAGGTACATCCTATAAAGAAGATGGTTCTATTGAGTACCAAGGTGAATGGGTTGACGACAAATATAAATAACGGGTAAAGGTGATAATATGACCAAAAAACAACTAAAAAATACATTGTTGGGTGCAACGGCTATGCTCTCTAGTATCTTTTTGATTGCTGGTTGTGGTGGCCCTGATAATCCTCAAGCAATCGCACTTGATAAAATCGATATCAAAGATATTGCTAATGATTTATCAAATGATAAATTACCATCAGATAAAGACTTAGATAAGATTTCCCAAAAACTTGGTTCATTGCCAAATGATCCTGTATATAATGAGGTTTTGAACTTAAAAGATACGCTTGATGCATATACTCAACTAAACAAAACACAAGAAGCACGTAAAAAGAATGGTGCTAGTATAGTTCCAGCAGATCGAAAGATTATACGTCTTTCTATTTATTTAATTAATAATTTTGGCGCTGCAAGCGATGGCAGTGATAAATCTAAGTACGAAGACTATTATTTTGGACGCCCATATCAATATGTGTTAGGTACTGCAGTACCTCAAGAAGGAGTTCCAACTGTCATCAAAGTCGCTAATCACCGTCAAGTTAAAAGTGGTGTAAATGAATTCTATGCGTATCAAGATAGTAACATAGATACGGTGGATGACAGAGGGTTCAAAGAGTCTGCTTTGAAATTTATTGAGGTTTCTGAATTAGATAAAACTTATACAGAGGATCAAGCTAAATTAGAAGCTTTGAAGGTTAACCTTAAAACTAAAGCCGCTGAATTAAAACAAAAGCTTAATGACGAATCTCTCGACAAATACGTAGAAGCAGCAACTAATACTCCTGTTACTCGTACAAATAGCAACTAAATTTATAGGCACTAAGGCATTAATACGTATGTCTTAGTGTCTTTTTTATTGCCTAATTAATAATTTATTGAAAGGAGTGGTTTTATGCCCGCCAAATACTTTATTTGCCCATCCGGCAACCAAATTCCAATCTCTCAATGCCTTCTGCAATGTCCAGAGAAACAACGTTGCATGTTTCTCCCTACCCTACGTGCGGTTGCCAAATCATTAAACCGCAAACTCGACGCCCCCTCCATCACGGAGCTACTAGCAGGCACACGAGAGCAATATTTGAAAAAGATTACAGATTACGCTGTAAATCTTAAAGACCAACTATATGCCATTCATGGTACTGCTGTCCATACGATAAATGAAAACCATACAGATGGTAATCCAGTTGTTGAGCAAGAAAACAACGAAGAATCTAAATAATAGAATATATTACAGCATAGATTATCGATTCAGATACTACTTAGCTTAAAGTAAAAAAGACACTCTTTGGGTGTCTTTTTTTGTTGGTTGAAATGAAAGGTTTTTGTTATGGCAAATTATTGTATGAATGATATTGTGTTTTACTCTAAAAATAGAGAACAGATATTGAAGCTTTTTGAGAAGGTGAAATCTACACTTGATAGTTTCAAGTGTGATACGACTTTATTTAAACTATTACAATGCTTAGACGGTCAGTCCTCTTTGGATACAATTAAGGATAAACGAAACTTTATTATAGATTGTAGCGAGCTTCAACAAGCGGACGATGAGTATTTTTTTCACATGTATACAGAAGCAGCGTGGGTGCCACATATAGAAGATATTGACTTACTATTATCCGTTGATGCTTTTTCAGAGATTCAATATGTGTATACAGCAGAGGAACCAGGAATGGAAATTTATGTAAATAGTGATGTTGAGCATAAATTTCTAGATAATAAATATCTTTTCTATTATTGGTGTGGTAACGAAGAGGAAGATCAATATTTTTCTAATGAGGATACTCTAAAAGAATATTTGTTAACTAAATTTTCTAAGGCCGGAATTAATCGAGAGGATAAGCATAAGACAATGCTTACAAAATTAGAAAATTGGTTAGAAACACGTAATGATAACTTTGGCTGTTATATTCATGAATTCGAATTACCAGAAGAATGTCTTTATGCTTAATGCTAGATAAAAAGGAGGCTATACTATGCCAGCTACACGATTTATTTGTCCATCAGGACAAACAGTACCTATTAAAAAATGTTTATTAAGTTGCTCTGAAAATAAAAGGTGTATGTTTTTACCGACACTTAGAGCCATCGCTAAAAGCCTAGATAGAAAGTTAGATAAACCATCTATTACAGAATTACTAGTAGGTACTAGAGAACAGTACTTAAAAAAGACATATGAGTATGCTGTAAATCCTAAAGACCAACTATATGCGATCCATGGTACTGCTGTTCACACAATAAATGAAAATCATACAGATGGTAATATGCTTTCAGAGGAGCGATTATATACATCGAATACAAGTGGACAGATGGATTTATACGGACAAGTATTAACTAAAGAAGATAATACGCTAGGGGACTTTAAGGTAACATCTTCCTATAAGTTGATGAAAGCATTAGGAATTTATAAAGTTGATGTACCTACGGGTGAAGTCTATAAGTCTGGTCTTAAGAAAGGACAACCTAAGACAAAAAAAGAGTTTAGATATGATGGTGTTCATTACCGCATGGATTGGGCTATTCAGTTAAATACATATCGAATGTTATTAGAAGCTGCTGGCTATGAAGTAAAAGATATGGTGATTCAAGCACTCTGTCGTGATTCTGGTTTACGTATAGCAGCTGAAAGAGGTATTGCCGATTCTGTGTATCTTATTCCAATCAATAAGATTAGCGATCATTGGCTAAAAAAATATATAGAAATTAAATCAAGTCGATTAGCGCAGGCGCTTCAAAACAATGAGGTGCCTGCTTTGTGTTCTACAAAAGAAAATTGGCATGGAAGAAAATGTGAGGGGTATTGTTCAGTGTCTTCTCAATGTAGAGCTCTAGCTGAACAAATGAATATTTTAAAAGAAATTGCATAAAAGGAGTAAATAAAATGAAAAAAGTAGGTTGTATTATTGTGGATGTAGATAAGATTTATGGTGCACGATTCCATGCAGATAAAGGAAGTGCCATTATGGAGAAAATATATTCTTTAAATCGTGAGGGTGAGCTGTTTGATGAATTAGAAAATGTATTTCAAGTGCTAGATGATGGAACAACTGAATTTGGAATTGTATCTACTGAAACTGTTACTACGCATCTTTTGCCCATGGAAGATAAAGGTAATCGTATAGAGCTAGCAGAATTTGTGTCTAGTGAGCAATATAATAAACTCCTAGGTAAACACAGGAAAGATGTACAAGACTTTATAGTACGCACTATTGGAAAACGTGAATATTTGTATATGGTATCAATGCCTGTTAGTGTTATTAGTGATCTTTCGTCTGCATTGTATAAAAAGCAGTCTAAGTTTTCCGTAATTGACTATTGGCCACATCCATTACAGGGAAATCATCAGAAAACAGAATCTTCTCTAATTTCTATTATTGAAACAAGTGAAGGTATTAAAGGGTATTTATGGTGGCATGAACTATTGCTTGCACAAGCCACTCTAGGTGATAAAGAAAGTGTTAGTGATTTTCTTGCTCGCTTACAATCCTTAGATATAGAGAATAGAATGAGCAATCCTTCAGTTTATCTTAGCGTTACACACAATAAGGAAGATTGGAAAGTAGTACTGTCTAATTATCGTCAAATACAGTTAAAACCTATTGCTCTTGATAATTCTCTATCTGAAGAAGTTGTCGATGATGTGTTTACTCAGGCTCTAGTAGGCATGGCATATCAATTATTAGGTATTTATTAAGAGAGAAGGAAAATAGAATGGAATCAACAATTTTTAAAAAATTAGCACTTGTTATGGATAAGTGTAGATATATTGCTAAGAGTGGGATTAATGAATTTCATGGATATACATATGTAACGTCGGCTGATTTGTTAGAAATGGTAAATACAGCTCTTTGTGAATTACAAATTGCTACTACTGTAGATATTGAACTATTAGATTTGCGAGAAGTTTCAACTGCAAAAGGAAATATAGATAAGCTGGCAACAATTAAGGCTCATGTTACTTTACATGATTGTGAATCAAATGAAAGCGTAGTGCTTACTGGTATTGGATCAGGGCAAGATAGTGGTGATAAGGCAGTTATGAAGGCTGAAACAGCAGCAATTAAATATGCTTACATGTTGTCTTTGTGTGTAGCTACTGGAAATGATCCAGAAGCAGATAAGTTTGTTGATGAACGGGTTACAACATCAACACCCATAGTACAGTCAAAGGCTAATACATCAAATCATGTATCAAAGCCTAAAGGGTCTTCTAGTAATCAAGCTTTTGTATGTAGTGATTGTGGTACTGGTATAACAAGTAAAGTTCATTCGTATTCTTTAAATAATTATGGCGAAGCATTATGTATGAATTGTCAAAAACAACATCACAGAGTAGCCTAATGGAGGCATCATATGAATAAAGCAGTTATAACCATTATTCTTGCTGCACTAGCAGCTATAGTTGATCAAGTAATGGATGATGAGTAGATATTATTTTGGCTTGGAATTTAAAGTATACAGTTATGAGTTATTGGCGTATAATCATCATGTTATTTTCATATTTGAAAGTGGATTATATTTGGAACTTATAGTATTGGCTTGACTATTAAATTAATAGGATGAAAATGATAAGCCACTTTTGTGTAGATGATTTACATCTAATACATAGAGGTGGTTTATTTTTTGTTCCAAAGTTCCAGTAAATTTACTAAAACTTTTATGTGAGATAGTTGCTGATTAAAAATATATTATAAATAGGTATCCTGGGTGTAAATTTTATTTTATTAATAAAAAGGGAGTGTCATTATAGTGGGGAATATGGAAGAATTGTCAGTAACCGATTTTGCCAAAAATTATTATACTAAGATTTATTACAATGAGGTAAAGCCTCGTCTTGCACATCTATCTTTTGAAGAGCTTTATAATTATGTGATCAGTTTTCGTAAGAAGACAGATGATATAGCAAGCGTTATGATAGAAAGTGTTATGAATAAAAGAGAAAGCATATTGCTTTTAGCACAGATTGAAGATTTATTTAAACTTGAAGTTGAATTTAGAGCTAAAGTTAAAGATTATCCGCCAGATAATTTACGTTTATTACTAGGAATTACTAAGGCTCATGATGAGTTGTTATCTTCTATTCGTGTGACGTATCTTCAAATTTTACCTGATTTTGTTTCACGGATTGAAGGTATTAAAAAAAAAGAGATTGATCAGGAGTTGAAGGTTGAGTCCTTTAAGAATCTACAAATCTTCTCTTCAAGTTATAAGGTGACTGTGGATCCAACTCAGTTAGAAAAAATACAGAAAGAACATAACTCAAAATCTTTGTATTGGGCACAACCTATTCCTACTACGATTTTATTTAAAACTAGTGATAGCGAAAGCGATAAAAAGTATATCATCCATTTACCAGTATTATATTTAAATCATATTGGAGTTATTCGGTGTCCGATGCATACTATAAAAGGAGATACCATTACCTTAGATGAGCTAAATATAACATCTTGCTTGCCTGACCAAATAAAACTTAATAGCCTAATTGATACTTGGAATAGTACGACTTCTGAAGTTGAAAAATATATATCCTTAAAAGATATTTTTTTCTCTAAGCTCTTTCCTTCTAATGAGGAAACTATTAAAAGTGATAGGCATCGTTCTTTTAAACAGGGATTAGAGCGGTTTTATGAGATATTTAATCTGTGTAGTCAGAATCAAAGCGCTACTAATAAAAAGGCTTATCTAACCCCTAGTTACTTATCGAGTCATTTGACAGATTTAAAAGCGTTTTATATTTATAGGGCGTACTGTTTATGGAAGTCTGCTAACTCCACAGAACATTATCCTTATTGTAAGTTTCATGAAACGCATCGTTATGATGAAAATACTGAGCTTGAAGATAGCTTAAGGTTTGATGTGAAATATTATAATCAATACCTTAAAGCACGAGGATTATTTGAGGCCGTATCTAATAAATCGATGAATGGAAAAAAGCAGCAGGATTTAATATTTAAATCACTATCTAATACGGCCCATATTTATATTGAGGATCCAACCATTTATGATGAGTTAATTGCATTATTTCTTGTAAATCTAAATATTAAAGAAACTGATTTAATGCCTTTGTTGTGTAGTAGAGTGAGCAGGGATCAGAAGCAAGAAGCATTATATCAGGCAGTTCATCAAATTGATTTTCGCCAGGAAATAGATTGGTTTAAGAGAACAATATTCTCTAAGGCAGCGTTTTATCAATACTCTTACATTAAAAAAGTTCCAAGGAGTGTGCTTTTAATTAGTCAGTTGTATTTTTATCAATGTATATACCAAGAACGACTCCAACAAGATGTTTTTAAGACACTTCAATCTGATTGGAAAAATATAGAAGTATTTACAGAAGAGAATATTAGTCATTTGAGCGAATTGATTGATGAAAATACGGAGGCCATCTTTTCTTGGATAAAAAGTGAGTCAAAGAACTTGAAACTGGAGGGAACAGAGTTTCAGAGGATATTAATTGATAATCAAGTATCAAGAGTAGCACCTTTAGAGGATAAGGTGAAGAGTGAGATTTGTCAGTTGATCTTTAAGGAACCAAATTGTAATCTATCAACATATATGAGTTCTATAATTCCACTTGTACCGATTCTAGGAAAGAGCACTCTAACATCTGATGAATTGAAATACTGGTTATATCTTGTATGTATAGCTCTTTATTTAAAGAAGACTTATTTAACTGATCCAAAACAAAAGTCAATACAGTTTGAATCTATAAGGTCTCTTCCAGGTAAGGAAAGAAAAGTTTCACCATATACAGTGATTAATAGTCAGTATTATGAAAAAATACCAGTGTTGTTTAAGGTAGTGAGTAGTGAATTATACAAAGATGACCAAGAAATGCCATTAATTTATAAGGAGTATTATAAGTGGTTAGCAGCAGGGTTACCATATACTATAAATATTGAAAATATTTGGAATCAGGAATGGTATTTGCCACCTGATATATATGGGTTAAATGGTTTTACTAGATGTGCGATTTATCATTTGTTAGGTTTACTATTTTTTAACTATTATGAAAAAAAGGTGCCTCAATATTACGCTATAAATCGTGAGAAACAACTGTCGTTTGATGATTCTTTGAAAAATATAATGTATGATGACTATTGGATTAATGACTATATTTATTATCTTCAAAAATTAAATGGGAGAATAAATCCTAGTTGGTAAAAGGTTTAGTAATTCCATAAAATAATTTGTAGCAGGCACATTAGTGCCTGCTTTTTTTTTATGGAATTACTAAATGTTTTACAGGTAAGATTTATTACAGTTTTCAAACCATGAAGAACAAGTCGATTTTCCATATACTTTGTATATAAGATCATTACATTTGTGATGGTTAATTTTAGAAAGGAGGTTTCTATATGGAACTTATACAAACCATTGATATTAGGGCCGCTAAGAAGCCCTATAGCGAAGTGAAATTCTTAGATGCATTAAAAAAACAAAATGCATTATTCACCTCTGATGATGTTTTATATTTAAGACTTGAAAATAATTTGGCCCACATAGTGCCTGCGGGTAATAGTGGTCAATTAATGCTTCGGAGACATTTATTAAGTAGTGAAGCATCTCGCATGATTAGTCAACAGGCATTAGATAATGCCATTAAAAATATTATGGTTGATCCTGAATTTGAAGCGAAAGGTTTATCTATCGCAAATGATAAAGTTCTATGGAATAATGGGATACTTAATCTTTTGAATGGTGAGTTCACCGATGGGGATGCGACATCTTTAGATGGCGGAGCATCCCCATCGGTGATATACCTCTATAAAATTAATGCTGACTATATTAAAGGTGCCTCTATAGAGGATGCGAGTAGTTTTATGCAGTATCTTGAAACTTCATTAGTGGATGATTCAATTTTACTCTTACTTGAAGCATTAGGTTATATACTTAGTCCAACTCAAAAAATGAAAAAAGCAGTTTTTTTGATTGGAAAACCTAATACAGGTAAAAGTCTAATATTAGAACTCATCCGTCGTTTATTAGGAAAGAAGGTCATATCAGAATTAGATTTGACTCAAATTAGTCAGACGAATGGAAATGTTTCGCTTCTCAATAAGCAGTGCAATATTTCAGAGGATTTTGGTTCTACCAATCGATTTAATCTAAGTGAATTTAAACGAGCTGTAGGAAATGAGCATCTCACTATGTCTAATAAGTATGAAAGAATCATTACGGCTCCCGTACGTGCAAAATTTATAGTAGCAGGTAATGCATTTCCTCGTATACCGATAAATGAGTTGCCTCCATTTATAGAACGAATTTTGCTCATCCCGTTTATAAAAGAAATTCCTATGGATAAACGAGATCCTAAGTTAATAGAAAAACTAATGTCTGAAAAAGATGTTATTGCATCTGTACTGGTTAATTCATTTATACATGTACTTGAAAATGGATTTACTACATCCTCTACCAGTGAGCGAATGTTAAAAGATTTGATTAATGAAGTGAATCCAACTAAGGCATTTATAGAGGATTGTATTGTTTCCAATCCGTCAGGGTACATAAGAAGTCAAGATTTTAAATTACTTCTTAAAGCATATTGTTCTGCAAATGGATATGATATGCCTAAAATGATGAATGCTAGGCATGAATTAATGCAGAGCTTCTCAATAGCTGTTGTTAGACAACGTTTCCCAAGTGACCTTGGTAATGTTAGGGCATTTAAAGGAGTTTCATTTAAAAAAAATGAAATCCAATCTCTTGATTCTAATTATGCTCTAGGAATAGACTGCTTACTTGTTGATGAAGAGGATGGAGAAAAGGAGTGCGATAAAAATGAAGACTGAAGGGCCTCTTAATGTAACGTTAAATAAAGAAGAATGGAGTCTACTTAATGTATTCCAAAATAAATACAAGATTAAAAATCGAAGTGAAGCAATTCGAAAAATAATACATCTTACTGAAGAAAACTCAGAAGATTGTAATTATAATTTTGGAATATTAGAACAGCGAATAAAGCGGTTTTTATTGCTTGTTGATACAGAAATTAAAAATGAAATTATACGAAAGGAGTATCAAGAGTTATGCGATCTACTATTTTTAAAATGATAGGTAGTCAAAGTAGTCGATTAAAGACGGCAAATGAAGCGATTGATTATATTTTTAGTCCTTCAAAAACTGATAAAGAATTATGTGATGGTAGATGCCTTCTTGCAAGTCATCCGCATGAATCCTGGCAAGCTCATCCATTTAATCAAACGCCTCATGCACGTCTCTTTATACATGCGATTCTTTCACCTATAAGGAAAATTGAAAATGATGTAACTGAATTTGATGAGGAAGCATTTATTGGGTTAGCAGAAGATTTACGTAATTGTATTGATTCTTATCCTACACTTACTGCCATTCATACAAAGCATAAAGGACGGCCACATATCCATTTGTTGATTCATCCTACCAATATGAAAACAGGCAAAAAATGGCAACAAAGTAAGAATGATCTCAAAATACTGAAAGAAACTATAGATAAGTTGCTAGTAAAACGAGGATTCGCTCCAATACTTTTTTATACAACTGAAGAACAGATAGATGTTAAACATCATCTAGAAGAAAATACAGAGTGGGTTCCAAATGATTCGTGGGACATGGATATAGTAGATATTACAGTTGAAGAAACTAATACTGTGATTGGGCGAATAAATCCACCATTCCAAGGATTATTTACTATAGAGAATTTAGCATCAGAGGAGGTAGGTGAAAATCATGTAAATATATTTGGATTAAAAGAATTAAATTTTAATAAGCATTCGGCACAGGTTGAAATTGTTGATTATGTGAAGAATGGTGTCCTTACTTTAAAACGTGTATTAAAATAGGAGGTTTCTAATGGAAGATAAAAAAATTTTGGAAGCTAAACAACAATGTCTAAATTATTTGATTGAATCTAAATTAAAAGGCTCTGAAAATAGCCATAATGTTGAAGTTAAGCTTAATGATGGTGACTATATAGTTTATGGAATGACACATGTCAAGGTAAAAGATGGTAAATCTACAGCTATGAATAGTATCAATTTATATATAGATATAGATGGAAAAATTATTGCTGAGGATACTACAGGGCAAGGGGATAAAGTAGTTAACACTCTTCTACGTCAATTTCAATGGATAGAAAGTCATAATCTTCTCAAATAGGAGAATCCAATAGATAGTAATCATTACTATCCATTTTGATTAACTTTGTCACAACTTTGCTTTATCCTATAAAGCGTCTAAAGGCTAGGCAATACATTATCTATTAGCAAGAAAGGAGATGATGAGTCTATGCTAACTACATATTGTGGGCTCCTCATCTCTGAACTTGCTAGTTTTTTGAGGCTATCCCCACAGACTATACGAAAAGGGCTCAAGTCTTCAGGCTTTATGGTTGATGTAAAACGAGTAGGTCGATCGTTAGTTATACCTGAAGATGTAGCAACTGACTTTATTAGAGAATGCTATCCTGATGTGGTTGATGATTTTACCAATAGGTATACCGAAGGTAAGGCCTTAAAACAGATTGAATATCAAGCGATCCCTAAATCGATAGGGGTTATTACATCTGTTCTTCAAAAAAGTGGTAATCGCTATTACTATATAAAAAACTTCCCTTTATACTATGATAATCAGGGCAAACCTGTTTATTATAAGGGGAAAGGTTTTATCTCTAAGGTAGAAGCTGAAAATCAGCGTAATAAGCTGATTAGACAGCGAACTAATGGAGAATTTAAAACTCAATATTTGAATGGATCTGCAGAAGAAAGCGTAACTACTCTTGCAGAACGTATAATGAAACAGTCGTATGTTAGCTTTTGTCGTGAATTCTTTACTAATAGAGATAATCAGGCCGCAACAAAAGAGCTGTATCTTGCTATTATTAATGGGCCTTTAGAAAGCTGGTTTGGAGGTATAAAGGTACAAGAATTAACTGTAGAAGATTTACAGGATTACTTAGATACTCGTGATTCTTCTATAAAAAATCATATGGTTATTTTGCGTCAAACATTACAGCGCCTTAGCCTTATTGGTGCAATACGTTGTAATTATGCAGAACGATTAGTCAGACCACAAATAAATGTGAAAAGATATACTAAAGAAGCACTCACTTGTGATGAGGTAACTGCTATTAGAAAGGTTATTGTGGGAAGTCCTAATCAATGGGCGATAGAACTACTCTTAGCCTCGGGGATGAGGATTGGTGAATTACAAGCATTGAGACCAGAGGATGTAGAAATCCTCGATGATAATAGAGCTTTAATTCATATTACTGGATCATGGGGTAAAATAAGTTCTTCCGAGTATGGTAGAAAGGATACAAAGACGGCAACAAGTAGACGTGATATTCCTATTGGAGGTGCTTATCTAATTACCTTATTACAAGCAGCAAAATCAAGGGCGAAAGGTAAGGAGTGGTTGTTTATTAATCGGTCTGAAACAGGTCCCATAGAAAAACACAACTTTAATCGCTATTTAGCTTCTGTAGCTGTTCAAGCGGGTATTACTAAACGACTTACTAGTCATGTTTTTAGACATACAGTGGCATCTATAATGAAGAAGAAAAGAGTTCCTGATACTATCATAGCTGGATTTTTGGGGCATGCTAATGTTGAAACGTTAAATCGTGTCTATGCACATGATATATCGTCAAAGGAAGAGTTATTTGAAATTGCCACAGATTTATATAATAACTAAATATGAAAAATATAAAGTTAGTAACGTAAAAGGTGCACTTATTCAGTTAAGTGTACCTTTATTTTTTTATAGATAGCGCTATAGTAGCTAGATGATTGAATCTTAGTGTTAACTTTACAATTATTCCCATAGGATGAACTTGTATCTTAATGATAAAATAGAAGGTGAATGTATGCTAAATTAGAGTAAACAAAAGTAGGAGTGGGTATACACGTGATTACATCAGATGAAATAAAAAAACGCTTATGGGACGGAGCCAATGAATTGCGTGGCTCTATGAATGCTAGCCAATATATGGATTATATGTTAGGGCTTATGTTTTATAAGTTTTTGAGTGATAAGACTTTAGATCAAGTCCGTGCTACAGAAATGTTGCACGACTTAACAGAAGCAGAGCTTTTAGAGCATTATGAGAAGCTTTACAAAGAGTATCAAGATAAATATATTGAATTAATTCGTCAGCCACTTGGGTACTATATACCACCAGAGTATCTTTATCAACGATGGATGAAAGATATTAATGAGGGTAGATTTGAGTTACAGATTGTGACAGATTCTCTAAACAATTTTGAGCGGACGATTGCAAGTAATCAGAATCCTGATGACTTTGAAAATTTATTCTCTAGTTTAGATCTTACGAATCAAGCTTTAGGTAAAGATCTTAATACACGTAGTAAGAACATTAAAAGCTTAATAGCACTCTTTGCTGATTTAAATATGGTGGCATTACAGAAAAGTGATGTTTTAGGAGATGCCTATGAATATCTAATTGGAATGTTTGCCATGGAATCAGGCAAAAAGGCTGGTGAATTCTATACTCCAAGACAAGTTAGTGAAGTATTAGCACAAGTCGTAGCTTCATCAGGACCTATAGCTTCTATTTATGACCCAGCGGTTGGCTCGGGTTCTTTATTGTTGACCGTAAAGCAGCATTTAACTCAACAAGCACAAAAAGAGTTAATGTATTATGGTCAAGAAAAGAATACAGCAACTTATAATTTAACTCGTATGAATTTACTCCTACATGGTGTGCGCCCAGAAAAGATGACCATTCGAAATGCAGATACCTTAGCACAAGATTGGCCTGAAGATCCAGAGAGACCTAATGAGGCTTGCCAATTCGATGCTATTGTTATGAACCCTCCTTATTCTCTAAAAAATTGGAATAGTGAAGGTCTTACTGTATCAGATCCTCGTTTCTCCTTTGTTGGAACAATGCCACCTGATTCTGTAGGTGATTATGCATTTTTACTTCATGGTTTATACCATCTTGGACAGCAAGGAACTATGGCTATTGTATTACCTCATGGAGTTCTTTTCCGTGGCGGGGCAGAAGGTGCTATTAGAAAACGTCTTATAGATAAAAACTATATTGATGCAGTAATCGGTTTACCTAGTAATTTATTTACCAATACTGGTATTCCTGTATGCGTTATTGTATTAAAGAAAAATCGATCTCTTGGTGAACCGATACTAATGATTGATGCCTCTCAATATTTTGTAAAAGTTAAGACTCAAAATATTCTTCAAGACAAGGATATTGCTCGTATTATTGAAACTTATACAAGTCGTATCGAAACTGAAGGCTATAGCCACTTAGCTTCTTTAGAGGAGATAAAACGAAATGACTATAACCTTAATATCCCTCGCTATGTTGAGCCAATAGAAACAGAAATTCCTCATCATGTTGATGGTCACTTATATGGTGGTATTTCAGAAGAAGATTTGAATCGCTTTCCAATTATTATGAGTATTGCACAAGACATTGTAAAAAGTCATTTAAGCGAAGTACGTGAAGGCTTTTATAAAGTTGAATCTATAGACTCTTTACAAACTGAAACTTTACAAAGTCCTAATCTGGAAAATGAACGTGAGACATTAGAAGCTCATATCAATACATTTATTGAAAAATATTGGAATATCCTAAAATCCGTATCTCCCGAAACGAATTTAGCAGATTTAAAAGCTGTTATGTTAGATGATGCAAAAAATCTTTTTGCAGATATACCATGGGTTGATTCTTATGAAGCATATCAAATTGTGGCTGAATTATGGCATCAAAAATTCACTACAGATTTAGAAATTATTGTGGGAAATGATTTTTATGACGCTGCTATCATGACAGAACCACATATGGTAACAAAAGGTAGTGGTAAGACTAAACGTGTTGAACAGGATGGAGTTATTGGTCGTTTAATCCCTAATGATTTTATTGAGCATTTTTTATTTAGTGAAGAACGAGATAAACTAGATAGTTATCAATCGGATTTAGATTCTTTAGAAGCAGAGTTGGGTGAGTTAATAGAAGCAGCGAAAGAGGAAGCATCTGATGAGTATTATGCTTTAAATGATTTACTCAAAAGAGATGATGACGATGAGGTTAAAGATGCCTTTGATACCGCACTTGTAGATAAGACTTTGAAAAAATTAGCTAAAACTGATGAATCATTTGAGTTAGTGAAAAAGACACATGACCTTTTAGAACGAATAAAAAAACTCAAGAAATCTATTAAAGATGATAGAAAGAGTCTTGATGAAAAGGTATATTCTCGATTTAAAACATTAACTCATGAAGAAATCGATCAGTTAATGTGGAATAAATGGTTTGGCACTTTTACGAATGATATTGGTAAAATTCTGGAGGCTCCTGTTCTTAAAGAGTTAGATATTCTTTCTATGCTTAATGAACGGTATTCTGATACATTACAATCTATTGATTTAGAAATTGATAATTTAGAAAAATCCTTAGAAGATATGATGAAAGAGTTGGTATTAGAATGATAAACCAAGTAGAGAAAAAGAATCCCAAACGACGATTTAAAGAATTTTGGGGGAAGGAAAACTGGAATGTACATACACTAGGTACTGTTTTAATGTCTATGTATAATGGACAAACACCATCAAGAAGTAAAGGTGAGTATTGGAATGGTAAAATTAACTGGTTAACAAGTGGAGAGTTAAATTGTGGCATAGTTAATGATACTTTTGAAAAAATTACAGAATTAGGTCTAGATAGTGCTAAGTTAAAAATTATACCAAAAGGGATTTTAGTTATTGCTATTACAGGATTGGAAGCTAGTGGAACACGAGGAAATTGTGCAATTTTAGGTTGTAATACTACTTTAAATCAGTCTTGTATGGCTTTATTTCCGATAAGATCATTAATATCATCTGATTTTTTGTTTAATTGGTATTTATTTATTGGTGATTATTATGGTATTAAGTATACTCAAGGTACAAAACAACAAAGTTATAATTCAAAAATTCTTAATGACTTAGAGATTGTAATACCGAGTTTAGATGAGCAAAATAAGATTAGTAGCTTTTTTTCTAAACTAGATTCAATGATTGATTTTCAGAAACGTAAACTTGATAAATTAGAAGCTACTAAAAAAGCATTATTACAAGAAATGTTTCCAGAAGAAGGTCAAGATAAACCTAAACGTAGATTTAAAGGTTTTACTGACGCTTGGAAACAGCGTAATTTAGGAGACTTTGTAAAAATTGATACCGGTAAATTAGATGCTAATGCGATGCAAGAGCATGGCCAATATGATTTTTATACGTCTGGCGTTCAAAAGTATAAGATTGATTGTGCGGCATTTGAGGGGCCAGCTATCACAATTGCGGGTAATGGCGCGACTCTTGGCTACATGCATTTAGCAGATGGATTGTTTAATGCCTATCAAAGAACTTATGTGTTAAGTCAATTTACTGAAGACAGACAATATTTGTTCTATGAAATTGGAAGACAGCTACCTAAAAAAATTTTTAAAGAGGCGCGAACAGGAAGTATACCTTATATAGTTATGGATATGCTTGAGTCATTACAATTATCGATATCTACGTCTCAAGAAAATAAAAAAATAGCGCAACTTCTTAGTTCTATTGATAAAACTATTACCCTTCATCAGCGTAAGCTTGATAAACTTAAAAATCTTAAACAAGCTTATCTAAATGAGATGTTTGTTTAAAAGGAGAGTGTGTTATGGGGAACAAGAAAAAAGATCATTTAGAGAAAGCTTTTCAGGAAAAGGTTGTTCAAGAGTTACAACGCTATAAATGGGAAGCTCCTGAGGAGTTAAATGGCAATACTCATCTTGTTACTGTACAAGATTTGATTAATAATTGGCGACAAGAGTTAAATCGATTAAATGCAGACCAATTAGAAAATGTACCTTTAACAGATAATGAATTTGCTCAAGTAATGCAACAGGTCAATCAAATAGCAAACTCTTATGAAGCAGCTAAGATTTTAGCTATGGAAGATTCTAAGGGAAAGATTGATGGAATATATCGTGATCCTCATCCAGATGTGACGCGTAAACAAGTAACACTTACTATTTTTAAAAAGGCTGAAGTCGCAGGTGGAGATTCGTCTTATAAGATTGCAAGAGAAGTTACATCTCCTAAAAATGGTGGTAAAGGTGAAAATAGATTTGACCTTATTTTGTTAATTAATGGATTACCATTAATTAATATTGAGCAAAAACGTAGTGATAAAAGTTTAGATTATGCTTTTGGTCAGTTTAAACGATACTATGAGGATGGTGAATATCAATATAATTTTCTAGCGTTTTCTCAAATGATGGTATGTATGTCAGAAATAGAAACACGTTATTTTGCCACACCAAAATCATTAAAGGATTTTAATCCAAGCTTTGTATTCCATTGGGCGGATAAAAATAATGTACCTATTAACGACTGGAAGAAAATCATACAAAATTTCTTGATGATTCCTATGGCTCATCAGATGGTGGGTGACTATTTGGTAATTGATGAGTCTGTAAATCCTGAAAATAGAAGACATATGTTGATGCGTCCATATCAAGTATATGCACTACAAGCAGTAGAATTGGCAGCGTTAGGTGCTGATAATAAAGATAGAATTAAGCATGGTGGCTTTGTTTGGCATACAACTGGCTCAGGGAAAACAATTACTAGCTTTAAGACAGCACTATTCTTATCGACTAGAATAGGATTCGATAAGGTTATATTTATGGTGGATCGCCGTGAACTTGATAGTCATACGGCGGAGTCTTTTAAGGCCTATGCTACATATGAACCTGTTGAAGTGGATGGTACTGCCTATACATATGCTTTAGGGAAAAGTCTTAAGAATGATCAAAGAGGTATAGTTGTAACAACTACCTATAAGATGGCTAATCTTGTTAAAGACTTAGTGGATAGTAAAGACACATCTCTTAAAGATAAAAAGTTTGTATTTATTATCGATGAAGCACATAGAACTACGATGGGCGATATGATGCATTCAATTAAGGATTACTTTAAGGATAACGCTCTTTTTTATGGCTTTACTGGTACACCATTATTTGAAGAGAATCAAATTAATGGGCGTATAAATGAACAATCTGAATTAATAAATACTACAGAGAAGTTATTTGGTCCACTATTGCACCAATATACTATTAATGAGGCTATTAATGATGGTAATGTATTAGGATTCAATATAGACTACGTGAACACTGGTGAATTTACTAGTTATCAAGCACTAAAAATTCAAGTAATGGATGCGTATGAACAAGAGAATCCAAAAGAAACTAAAGATGATATTAAGAAGAAGTTTAGTAATTTAAGTGAGCTTCAGATTGAATTAGCAGCTAAAAAGTTAGATGTATTAAACTATAATAATCCAGAACACATTAAGCGTGTAGTAACAAGAGTGTTAGATGACTGGGATCATACTTCTAAAAATCGATTCTTTAATGCTATATTAACAGCAGGATTAAAGAAACGTGTTGTTGATTTTTATCACGAATTTAAGAGACAAATTGCAGAGCGAGAGATTAACTTTAATGTTGCTATGACATTTAGTATGGGCGATGAGAATGATCCATCTGGCGATGATAAAGCTGCATATGTTGAAATGTTTGAAGATTATGAAACATTTACAGAAGTTCATTTTGACGTAAATGATCCAAAATATGGGGTTAATGCTTATTTTGCAGATTTGATAACTCGTGCTGCACAAGGTGGTTCTGCTCGAAATTCTCATAATATCGATTTAGTTATTGTTGCAGACCAAATGCTTACTGGATATGACTCTAAATATCTTAATGCATTATATGTTGATAGAAGTCTTGAGTTACAAGGTCTAATTCAGGCTTACTCTCGTACCAATCGTGTATATGGAAAAGATAAAGAGTTTGGTTCTATTATTAATTTCCAATATCCTAGAATTGCCGAGGACAATGTCCATAAAGCATTAGCGTTATATAGTAGTGGTGGTGAAAACTCTAAAGCAATTGTTGATGAATATGATGTCGCCGTAGCTAAATTTGCAAGTGCTGTTTCTGAGTTGAAATCAGTGTTTCCAAATCCAGCAGATTGGAAAATCTATGAAAATGATGAAGATTATAAAGCCATCATAGGGAAAGCTTATCGTGCTGCGGCAGCTCAACTTAATAGGGTTAAACAGTATTATGTTTTTGAATGGGATGATGATGCTTTTGGTATTACTTTAGCAGAGTGGCAAAGATATGCCGGTGCATACAGAAATTTATTCCCGGCTGAAGAAACTGATGGTGGTGCTATTAATCCAATGCAAGGCGATGTTAAACTTGAAGGTACCGAATTAATCACAGCAGCTACAGTTATGAAGTTAATTGGAAATAGAGTGCATACAGAAGGTAGTGTACAATGTGTTGATGATGAAACACTTCGTTTACTTCATGAGCAAATTGCCCAACTAGAAGCGTTAGGTGAAGCTAAAGCCGCTAATCTATTGCTCCGATTTGTAGATGAGACATTAGTTCCTGGTCTTATTCTTGCAAATAAGGATATTGAAGAAGCTTTTTCTGAGTGGAAAGAAAGTATACTTGTAAAGAAAATCCAACAATATGCAGAGCCTCGTGGATTAGATATAAATATACTTCTTAATGTATTTAAGCGCTATAATCCTAATGATGAGGTGATTCCTGATTATAATGATCTACTAGCATCTATTAAAGTACCTGAAGGACGTAGTCTTTTAGAAATAAAAATGGAAATAGTAGGTAGTTTACGTGAGCAGTTGGATGAATGGAAACGAGAATCTTTTAACTAGAAACTTATTAGTTTTAGTGTCATAACGATAAAGAACACCACCTAAACTAACATTAAAGTTATTAAGGTGGTGTTTTAATTGGAACAAATACTGATGCGATGGTATAGAAAAAATAACCAAATTACGCAATTATATATGCTATCGTTAGTGTATCAATCTTGATTAATAGCGTGGTTGTGGGATTTTAGTACGGCCTTCTAAGCCGTGGGTCGGGGGTTCGAATCCCTCCTGGATCACCAAAGAAATAAGCGGATAGCTCGTAATGAGCTATCCGCTTTTTTATTGCTTTTAAATTACAAACCTGTAGTCATTCTGTAATAATTAAGGTTTATCTAATATTATAGTATTATCTCTTAACCACTGTGCGAGTTCTACATTTGTCATATTTCCTGCGGCCACATTGATAATTAGGTTTTCAACTTCTTGTTGTGAAGCAGTAATATCAAATCCATTAATAATAAGATACACATACATGCTGTGTAGTGCAGTTCGCTTATTGCCATCTGTAAAAGGATGATTATTGGCGATACCATAACATAATTGTGCTGCTTTGTCATAGAGAGATGGATATAAGTCGTTTCCCATAAATGTTTGAAATGGGGTATTTACAGCTGATGCTAAAAGATTCTTATCTCGTACTCCTGAGGAGAGAATAAAGGCTTTCTCTAATTGGTTATGGAACTCATAGATGTCTTGTATGGTGAATTGAATGTTAGGTGTGCTCATTTATTCTCCAATACTTTATATAGTTTGTAATTACGTTCTAACACTTGTAGCGAAATGTCTTTTATCCGATTTTTTAATTCTTTATTAGTATCACTAGTCATGATGGGGGACTCTTGAGTTGTTTGGAGATTGCCGATTTTCGGATCTTTTAGTGTCATAGATCAAACTCCTTTACTATTTATTGACTTTTATATTTCTTATATATTTGACTTTTATATCTATTATATAGGGAATAAATCAATATAAACAATCTTATTTATAAGAAATAATTCAAAAGTTCAAAATTGATTACTCACTATAAACCCAGTATTTATCTGTGTTTTTGCCATATAAACCAAATTAGTCAAAATAAAAGTCAAAAAAAGTCAAAAATTTTTAATT
>ERZ773272.202-NODE-202-length-24272-cov-77.047735_pt1 | contig 24272 bp, 20 predicted proteins | sample MGYA00511891_ERZ773272 | MGnify/ENA primary metagenome ERZ773272 (study PRJEB29015, sample SAMEA2738150) | human oral metagenome | biome: human oral; feature: human-associated habitat; material: saliva | place: China | collected 2198 ...
ACTCCCGCGGCTACCAGGAGGAGGCGCTCGAACGCACCCGCCTGTGGGCGCTGCGTTGCATCGCTGAGCACCAGCGCCTGACTGCAGAGCGCGTGGGCAAGCCCTACCAGGCACTGTTCGGCGTCATTCAGGGTGCACAGTACGAGGACCTGCGCCGCAAGGCGTGCCAGGACCTCGGCTCCATGCCCTTCGACGGCTTCGGCATCGGTGGCGCGCTCGAGAAGGAAAACCTCGGCACCATCGTGCGCTGGTGTGCCGAAGAGCTGCCCGAATCCAAGCCCCGCCACCTGCTCGGCATCTCCGAACCCGACGACATCTTCGTCGGCATCGAAAACGGTGTAGACACCTTCGACTGCGTCTCCCCCACCCGCGTGGCACGCAACGCCGCCGTCTACTCCCCCACCGGCCGCTACAACATCACCAACGCGCGCTTCAAGGCGGACTTCTCGCCTATCTACGAGGGCTGCGACTGCTACACCTGCACCCACTATACCCGCGCCTACCTGCGCCACCTCTTCAAGGCGGACGAGCGTCTGGCGGCGACCCTCGCCTCCATCCACAATGAGCGTTTCATCGTGCGCATGGTGGACGACGCCCGCGAAGCCATCAAGGACGGCACCTACTTCGAGTACCGTGACGAGTTCCTCGGCAACTACTACTCCGGCAAGAAGCCCTAAACCCGCTCTTCAACCCGTTTAAGGAGAACCCTATGAGCATCACTCATGTTCCCGATGAGGAGCTTCTCGTCTTCGACCACGAGATCGCGGCCCCGGTCGAGGACGTCTTCGGCGCCTACCTGGACCCCGAACTGCTGGTCCGCTGGTACGGCCCCGCAGGCTGGCATGTGCGCCCCACCGACGTTGTCGTGGAGCCAGTAGTCGGCGGCCTGCAGCGCCTGTCCATGATCAACGAGGTTGACCCCTCGGTGTCCTGCATTCTGCAGAGCCGCTTTTTGAGCATTGAGCCGTTCAAGGAGCTCGAATACGCCGAGCAGCTGCCCGACCACCTGGGCAACCCCGGTAGCGTGCTGGTGTACCAGCGTCACCGTTTCTTCCCCGAAACCGTGATTACCGCCGATGGCGTGGGATCCGGTACCCGCATCGTCATTGAGATTGGTCCCATGCCCGCCTCGGTCCACGAGGAGGTGCGCACCACCTGGCGTTCGACCTTCGCCCGCCTGGATGACGTGCTCGCCGCCCGTGCACGCGGAGAGCTCTAAAACCCGCCGCGCAGCACTCGCCGCCGCGCCAGCTGCTTGAGATAGCTTTGAAATACGCAAGCGCCGCGTTGACGAATCATTCGTCAACGCGGCGCTTGTGTTTAAGACCTGTGCCTATGGAGTGTGAGCCGTAAACTAGTTGGTCAGCTTCACGGTAATGACGGTGCTGCCACCATCCAGGGACACGCACTCGGGGGTCGCACGATCCGCACCGTCACCCGGCTTCCAGTAGCAACGCGCCGACATGACGGTACGCTCACCATTCGCCTTATCGGTCACCTCGGCGGGGTTCTGCACCACAAACTGGCGGATCAGCTCACGCGCAAACAGGCAATCCACCGCACCCGAGGTCACCTGAACCGTAGCATTGTGCTTCAGGTAACCGGTAGCGTCCATGCTGCCGCAGCTACCGCCCGCAGACTGAACATCCGAGCTGGACAGGCTCGCAGTGCTCGACGCCTTCGCCGCTGCGCTCGCCGAAGTATTCGCCTTAGCCGATGCGGAGGCGCTCGCCGCCGCGCTCGCCTGCACGGTCGCCGTGGGGCTTGCGGTGGTGATGGTTCCGGGGCTCACAGTAGCAGCCGCGGTGGGGGTGTGAATAGCACCGGCAGTCGGGGTGCTTTCAGTGACCGTTACGGTGCGGGTGGGGCTGGCGCTTGCCTTCGCGCTCGTAGCGCTCGGGCTAGGGGTTGCGGTGGCGCTCGGGGAGGCGGCGGTGGTGGCGCCTCCGGAGCATGCCGACAGCGCCAGCAGGAGCGTAGCGCCCAATGCTACGGGGCTGTAGCGCTTCGCGGTGCCGAGCGTAGTAGAACGAGTCTGAGTAGAACGAGCCTGGGTAGAAGTCTGGTTAGAATGCTTCTGTGCCGGATGCATGGTGACCTTTCTGCGTCATCGGTTCGGGTTCATCAACAGTATTCTAAAGACGCTACCTGTGAGCTAGCTATACGACATCTGAGGAACCCGCAGGGCGCCCCTCCCTCTGGGACACTTATTTCTAGGCCGCTTAGCCTTCGTGCCTGCCACGCACCGTAATAGTGCGGCCGTTTCCGTCATGACAGGTGATCGAGCCAGTCTCAATCTCGCCCAGGCAGGTCACCTGCTTGCCCTCAGCAACGGGCACCGTCACCACATCCAAGGCGTGCATGATCTTCGTGTTTGCGGTGCTGGTTTCCGCGTGCAGAGCCGAGGACTCATTCACGGTATTCACCTCGCTGGCGCCGGTCAGGAAGTTCATGCGAGTCACCTCCACCGGACCGGCAAAAGTACGACCGACCGCACCGTTACCGTCACCGGTCTGCTCGCCGGTGCGGCGCTCGCACACCAGGGTTCCGTCCGCGGGGTTCAGCTCGCAGAGGGTGCGCTCATCGTCGCTCTTGAAACGGTAGTAGCCGGCACCGGAATCGTAGTAGGAGGGCTCCATGAGGAAGGGAATCTGAGGAGTATCCGGATTGTCCAGGCGAGCCACAAAGGCGACATCCTCGCCGATGGTGCATTCGGGGGCGCCGCGATCCTCGCGACGGTTCTCAGCCATATCGGACTGCGGGTTCCAGTAGCAGGTGGCGTCCTGAACCTTCGCAACCCGGTGCTGGGTCGTATTGTCGTCGGCACGCGGGGTGGTGACGTACTCGGTCAGCACGTCCAGGGCGTGGGCGCAGTCCACGGTACCGCGCAGCACCATGATTTCCGCACCGGTCTTCAGGTAGCCCTTGCGTCCGATGTGTCCGCAGCGCTCGCCGGCGGAGGCGCGCTCAGCCTCCACCTTTTCGGGTGCGCGGGGCGTCGCAGTAGCAGTGGGGTCTGCGACCGCCGCGGGGGTTCCCTTCGCGTCAGCGGGTGCGGAGGATTCGGATGCCTTCGCCTCGGCGCTCTCTGCGGGGGCTGACCCCCGAGTCTCGGTGACGGTCGGCTCGGTCTTCTTCGTTGGCGACGCCGTGGAGGAAGGGAGCGGGTACTGCGAGTGGTTAGCCGTGCTGGAGGGGCTGGGGCTCGAGGAAGAGTTCTCGCTCTTAGAACCTCCAAAGCAGCCGGTCAGGGCAAGGAGCAGGGCGGCGGCGCATCCGGTGGCGCGCATCGTGCGGCGACCCCAGCCGGCGGAGCCTGCCTGAGTGTGGTGAAACGGCATCGTTATCTCTCCCGGGAATGAACCTTTTGCACCCTTTGCAGAAGGTATTTAAAGCATACGCTTACCCCCGTTCAATGCCGTTTTATTACAGCGGAGCGCCCCTACTTCTGCGGCAGATAGGAGCTCAGCAGTTCACGCTGCTCGGGGGTCAGTCGAGTCAGTCGCCCCGCAATGGAGTCCCAGAACGCCAGCACGGTAAAAGCGCGCACGCATTCACGGCCGTCCACCGGGGAGAGAATCGAGTAGCCAATACGCACGGATGCGGCGCTGACCTTCTCCACGCTCAGGCGCACCGGCACGGGCTCGCCGGTGTAGGGCAGCTGAGCCAGGTAGCGGATGCCGTGCTCGGCAATGAGTGCCTGCACGCCCTCGGCAACCAGGTCAAAAAGCGGAATCGGAGGCTGCGGTGCCACGGTAGGCTTCTGTCCAGAGGACGGCGGCGGGCCGAAGAGCGCCACGCGGGCTTCTTCCATGACCGAGAGGATAGCAACGTTGTTGACGTGCCCGTAGGCGTCCATATCACCCCAGCGGGCGGGTACGTGCACCAGCAGTTCAGTGGTACCGGCTTCAGAGACGGAGGTCTTTTCAGAGGTCTTTTCGGGGGTGTCTTCGCGGTTCTTTTCGTGGCTTTGCATGGTTTAACTCTACTCCCCCGCCGCTTTGAGGGGGCTCTTCGTACGAATCCGCAAGGTACCGCAAATGAATCAGATGATGATGATTCGGGTACTAGAAATATATTTGGTAGTTAAAGCGATGAGGCTCGAAAGCTACGATGCTTTCGAGCCTCATCCAACACACAGACATTTGAACGCATACAAGATCATACGGTTCACTGTCTATGATAGACCCGCCCTGAGGACCAACGGTATTTTTACGGTTTTATTACGAGGAATTCCAGAAATTTTCCGTATTTTTCGTTTATTACCTTCTTGGAGTCTCTGCAGACCCCAACACGGCCCTCCGAGGAGCCACAGAACCTTAACGGCCCAGCTTTGCCGCAGTCTCCAGGGCATGATCAGCATCGTACTTCATAGCGTCGTACTCGGCAGTTACCTGCTGAGCCTCCACGAAGGTCTGCTCATCAATCACGTGAGTGTGGCGAATACGAGCAAAGTACAGCAGGCTCAGCACCACAAAGTAGCCCACGCCCACAATCGCCGGAACCATAGAACCGCGCACCATGAAGAGCGCAACCCACACCGCGAAGAGCAGCAGAACGCCGAGAGCCGCAGTGAACTGGCCACCCCACAGGCGGAAACCGCCCGTTGCCGGCTCAACACGCTTGTACACGATGTAGGCAAACAGAATCAGAACCCACACGGTCAACGCACACACCATAATCACGAAAATCATGGAGAGGAACGCTTCCTTCGGGCTGTACAGGGCCAGCAGAATAGCAATCACCATGCCGCTGGTCGACAGCCATACCGCACGAGCCGGAACGCCAGCGCGGTTCACCTGAGCCAGCTGGCGAGGCGCCATGCCATCAGCCGCCAGGGAGTGCAGCAGACGCGCACCCGCGTACAGGTTCGCGTTCGCACTCGACAGCGCCGCAATCAGCACCACAAAGTTCACGAAGTGCGCCACGCCGTGCACACCCAGCTGCTCAAAGACCAGAACGAACGGGGAAGCGTCCACCGCATCGCCCAGGCCAGAGGCCGAACGCCACGGAATAACAGCCACAACAATCAGCACCGCCAGCACGTAGAAGGTCGCCAGGCGAATCATCATCGCCTTCGCCGAGGAACGCACCGAACGGGAGGGGTCCTTCGCCTCCGCAGCAGAGATCGAGATCATCTCAATACCGCCGAAGGAGAACATCACAACAGCCAGCGACAGCCACACCGACTGCGGGCCGTTGGGCATGAACCCGCCGTCGTTGAAGAGGTTTGCGGTACCCACCGCGGCGTGACCGGGCAGGCCGAAGAAAATCAGGCACAGACCCACCAGCAGGAAGGCAACAATCGAAATGACCTTAATCGAAGACAGGAAGAACTCCAGCATGCCGAAAGACTTCACGCTGGTCAGGTTCAGCACAATCAGCGCCACACCAAACACGGCAATACCAGCCCACAGGGGCAGCTGCGGCCACCAATAATTCAGGTAGGTCGCCACCGACACCAGCTCAACACCGGCAATCAGAACAGTCGCCGTCCAGTAGGCGATGCGAGTCAAAAAGCCCGCGAAGGGGCCCAGGTAGCGGGTAGCAATAGTACCGAAACCGCCACGGACAGGGTAGCGAACCGCCATTTCACCGGTTGCCGCACCAATCACCGAAGCGAGCGCAGAACCAATAGCGTAGGTGAGAATGACCGCGGGACCAGCCATCGCGATGGCGGTGCCCGAACCCAAGAAGAGGCCCGTACCGAGCGCGGAACCCATCACGATCATGGTCATCTGTCCGTGGGACAGAGAACGCTTCAGGGTGCGCGATCCGGCGGTCCTCGCTGCAGCCTGGCTGCGGGTATCGTCGTTGTGGGACACGAAGGTGCCTTCCGTCAGTACGCCTTAGGGGCGTGGATGTGCAATGTGTGCTCGCACCCGGCTTCTGCGGCTTCTAGCCTCATTGACGGGTACGAATAGTTAACTATTCTACGGGCACACTCACACCGCTCAGAACGGTGCCGTCTAGGGCACAAAAGCGAAAGGCACCGAACGGGGGTGCTCCCCCATCCGGTGCCTTTTATGTTTTAGCCTCGCGAGGCTTTCACGCTATTTAGTGCTGTGCCGCGCTGGTGTCCTCGTCGGCGTGCATAGCGTCCAGGTCGGGGCGCTCATAGCCGCCCTGAACCTTCGAGGAGATGGCGTAGCCAATAGAAATCAGCACGAAGAAGACGATGCCGACCATAATGGATTCCTGCACACCCGAGCCGGGCAGCATGAACATTGCCGCCAGGGTCGCCAGAACACCCGCCAGGGCCAGGCCTGCGGTGATGCGGCCACCCAGCACGGTGAAGGAGGAGGCGTTCTTCTGGTCCTTCTTGTACGCCTGGTAGGTCAGCAGAATCATGACCCACACAATCAGGATGCACAGGGTCACCAGCGCCATGAGCAGGGCAAAGATGTCGCCGATCTTGGCAACAGCCATCACGGTCGCCACGACAACACCGGTGAAGGAGATGAGCAGAGCCACGACCGGCACGCCGCGCAAGGAGGTGCGGGCAGCCACTGCGGGAGCCATGCGGTCAGAGCCCAGGGCGTGCAACAGGCGGGTTGCCGCGTACAGGGAGGCGTTCGCGCCAGAGAGCGCGGCAACGAGCACCACGAAGTTCATGATGTCCGCCGCGAAGGGGATGCCCAGTTCAGAGAAGACGAGCACGAACGGCGACTCGGTCAGCTCCGAGTTCTGGGCGGCGGTCTGCCAGGGCACCAGGCACAGGATAATCGCCATGGACACCACGTAGAAGGTGGACAGGCGCCAAATCATTGCCTTCACGCTGGTTGCCACCGAGCGTGCCGGGTCTTTCGCCTCCGCTGCGGAGAGAGAAATCATTTCCACACCGCCGAAGGAGAACATGACAACAGCCATCGAAATCCAGATGGATGCCGGGCCGTTGGGCAGGAAGCCGCCGTCGTTCACGAGGTTTGCGGTACCCGCCGCGGCATGGCCGGGCAGACCCACGAACACCAGCAGCACACCAATCACCATGAACACGATGACGGCAGAAACCTTAATCGAAGAGAGCATGAACTCCAGGGCGCCGAAGGACTTCACGCTCACCAGGTTCAGCACCAGAATAATCGCGCCGAAGAGAGCAACGAACACAGCCAGGGGAACGTCCGGGAACCAGTACGCCATGTAGTGACCAACCGCCACCAGCTCGGCACCGGCCAGCGGCACGGTGCATGCCCAATACGCCCAGCGAGTCAGGTAGCCGCTAAAGGGGTTCAGGTATCTGCTCGCAATGGTGCCGAAACCGCCCTGGACGGGGTGACGCACGGACATTTCGCCCGCGCACGCAGCAATGGTTGCCGCAATCATCGCACCAATAGCGTAAGAGATGATTGCGCCGGGGCCCGCAATTTTAATGGCGGAGGAGGAGCCCAGGAACAGGCCCGTACCCAGCGCCAAGCCCATTGCAATCATGGTCAACTGGCCGTGGGAGAGGGAACGATTCAACGAGTCGTTCTTCTCCGACTGCTCGGGGGTGTTCCCCTGCAGTTTAGACATAACGTATCTCTTTCTTAGACATGCTGTGTATTGAACAAAGCTGAAATGGCAACGCCGCCCAGGCGTTAGGCCGGGCGGCTGTGCACATCAGCTGTCAGGAGGTTAGCTTATGCCACGTACTCGAGTTCGTGACGCTTGAACCAACCAATAATCGGGTAGCTGATCGGCATGAGGAGCACCTCGACCAGGCACTTGTAGATATAGCCGATCAGTACGTAGTTGATGAATGCTTCCATGGTGTCGATGCCGAGCACCGGTGCCGCAATGGAGCAGAAGATCAGGGTATCGAGCAGCTCACCGACCAGGGTGGAGACAATCATGCGCAGCCACAGGAAACGGCCCTTGCTTGCCTTCTTCATCGCGACCATGACCCAGGCGTTCAGGGTCTGACCGAAGAGGTAACCGAGCAGGGAGCCCACAAAAATCTGCCAGACCGGGCCGAGAACCTGCGCGAATGCCTCCTGGCCGGTGTAGAAGCTCGCAGCGGGCAGGTGCACAATCAGCAGGAAGCACAGGGCCGCAAAAGCAGCCGAGCCGAAGGACGCCACAATGGCGCGGCGGGCACGCTTGAAGCCGTACACCTCAGAAAGAAGGTCGCCAATCACGTAGGCGAGCGGGAAGAGGAAGAAACCACCGTCGGTGACAATGGTCGAGCCAATCAGGGGCAGCTCGAAGGGCAGCGGACCGAACTCCACGCCCTTGGTTGCACCAATATTCGAAATAATCAGGATGACGCAGGATGCGCCCAGCAGCAGATCAAAGTAGCCGCGGCGACCAGCCCAGGGCACCTTGACGGTGCTCGTCTGAGCCTTAGATTCGCTAACGGGTTTAGCCATTACTTTCCCCAAGTCTTTCTTCATGCGATGTGTTTCTTCACGTAGGGTACGAGCCCTCACGCGTGGTGGTGAGCCTGCAATGCAGGGCAGGGCTCACCGGCTCGTCTGCCACCCGAGCCTATCTAATAGTACCTATATGCCGTGCCGTCGGCAGGTTTACGGGCTCCGTTCAAGAGTGTGGACGCTTTATGCACCCGGCTACCCGGTGTGGGGTGCCCGCGGAGCCGCCTTATCCCCGCAGCGGCAGAACCCCCGCACCTACAATGGAGGTATGAAGAGTCTGAGCCGCAGAGTTCACCGCAGCGGAGTTCACCGTACCGGGCAGGTGGCATCCCCGCTGGAGGCGGGGCGTGCTTTACGTGCCTCAGCGCAGCACCCGATTCAGACCTTGGTGCACCGCGCGGTTCGTGGCTCTCTACGGCGAGCGCGGAGGCGGCGGTACCGTAACCAGCGGCGGCTGAGCGCGCATATTCCGCGTCTGCATCCGCTGTTCATCTATGCGGCGCAGGCTGTGCGTACCGGTCTTTCTCTGCTGGAGCCGATGCTTCTGGCGTCCTCTGAACTGCTCGGCTACCGGTCGTTTACGCATCGGGGCCGCAATATCTACTACAGGGTCGATAACCTGCATCTTTTGTCTGAGTCTGAGTCTGAGTCTGAGTCTGCGCCCGGTGTGCTGTTCTATTTTGATGGTGATCATCTTTCGCGTGCCGGTAGTCGCCTGTTGCGTCGTGCTTCTCCCCTGCGTGCCGAGTTGGCGCAGGTGGCGGCTGAGTTCAATATGCTGTCGGTGCCGGTGCTGTCGCCGGGTAGCCTGCGGGAGCCTCGCCTGACGGATGCCGGCTCCTATGCGCCTCCGCTAACGTATAACTGGTGGGTTCGTGCCCGCTCGAACGGCAGGATGGTTCGTGCCCTGATTGAGGAGATTGCCCTGGCGTACGGGGTGGATATGAGCCGCGTCTGGTGTGCGGGTTATTCGGGTGGTGCGGAGTTCCTCAGCTATGAGCTGCTCTCGCACGATATTGACTGGATCCGTGGAGGCGGCGCGACTTTCATCGGTGGCGGCGGTGCTGACGGTGTGCCGGAACGGGTACGTGAACGGGCGGCGTTGAATCCTTCCTCGCATGAGCATCTGTTGATGAGTTGGCATGTGGGTGTGTTGGATGGGCGTTCGCCGTCGGGTCGTCGGCGTATGGCGACCAGCGCGGAGGGTAGCTGGTCGGCGCGTATTGCGATGCAGGAGGGTAGCGCTTTCTACGAGGGTTTGGGGGCGCGGACTTTGTTGCAGGTGACTCCGGGGCGCGGTCATACGGGGTATCCGATTGCGTCGTTGGTGGGTGCTGATTTGGCGGCGGCGACTCGTTTGGGGTTCCTGTAGGGCCGGTTATTTCGTCACAAACGTGAAAATTCGCATGAATTGGGCAAATTTCTTGGTGACACATTCGATAAATTCGTCATTTGCTGACAATCTGGGGTAGAGTGTCACTATGCCCCGTATTTCTGCAGCAACCAACGCCGCCCAGCGCGAGAACACCAAGCGTGCCATTCTCAACTCCTTCGGCGAAATCCTCTACACCCGCGGCCTGCCCGGCCTGACCATGACCGACGTCGCCAAGAACGCCGGCATCGGCCGCACCGCGGTCTACAACTACTTCGCCGACATGGGCGAACTGTTGGTCGCCTACGCCCTGGACGAGACCGAACGCTTCCTCAACGAACTGCGCGTCGGCCTGGAGGGCATCGAGAACCCGATTGACCAGCTCGCGGTCTACATTCGCCTACAGATCAACGATTTGGCGCGCCGCCACCTACCTCCGGGCCCGGCGATGCGCTCCATGCTTTCCCCCGAGTCCTACGCGAAGCTCGGCAAGCACGTGCACGAACTGCAGATGGTGCTGGCGCATATTCTTTCTGCCGCCATTGCTGAAAACTACATTCCGAAGAACGACATTCGCGAATTGGCGATGCTCGTGCACGGTTCCCTCTCTTCAAGTGCGGGTCGTGCGGAGGACGCACCGGATGAGGAGACTCGCGAACGCCAGATTCTGAATACTATCCGTTTTATTCAGATGGGTTTGGGCGCGCGTTTTGACGCCGCAGGCAACCCTGTTCGTCTGGACTCCGAGGAGTCTCTGCCGGAGCAGTCGCCCGTGCAGGAGGCGAACCTGAAGGTCGCTTCCTAAGGGTTGAGCGGGCTGAATAGCTACATATAATGCCGCGGACCTGATGCTTCTTTGCATCGGTCCGCGGCATTTTTTGTATTCGGGTGGGTTTTTACGCGGTTAGGTTTTTACGCGCCGGGCAGCAGTGCCGGGGAGATAGAGTCCAGGTCCAGTACGCGCGCGTACATGACGGCGCGGCGATGCAGGGCGTTACGCAGTGCGCGGTGCACGCCGTCTTCGAGGTAGAGTTCGCCACCCCATTTGACCACGTGCGGGAAGAGGTCACCATAGAAGGTGGAGTCTTCGGCGAGTAGGGTCTCGAGGTTGAGGGTTTTTTGGGTGGTGATGAGGGTGTCGAGGCGTACCTGCCGCGGCGGGATTCCTCCCCAGTCGGCGTGGGTCATGCCGTGCTGGGGGTAGGGGCGGCTGTCGCCTACTTTTTTGAAGATCATGGTGGTGCTTTCTGCAGGTCTGGGGCGCCCCGGCGGTGCGTGGAACCGTGGGGTTCTGAAGAAATAGTACCAAGGGGTATAAAAAATCCCCGGTCCTAGAATCTAAGACCGGGGATCGGTGGCGGAGGATGGGGGATTTGAACCCCCGAGGGCTGTTAACCCAACACGCGTTCCAGGCGTGCGCCATAGGCCGCTAGGCGAATCCTCCAGCTATGTTTTCTACGCATTGCGTAGGCAACGAATAAAACTTTACTACGCTTTTGTGAAGCATGCAAGCCCCGAATGGGAAAAGTAACAGAAAGCACATTTGTGGGTGCTTGTACCCTTGTTTTTGGGCAGAGCGCCAGCGGAGCGGGCACGTAGTGCATATGACGGGTGCGAACTACCTAGGTGTCTGATTTTGGGCACAGAAAAACCCCTTACGCACCCGTCATAGCTCGAATACCCTTGCTACCTTCCGGTCCTGGGGGAGTTTTCCAAGATAACGCCACGTAAGAGGCAAGAACCAGTGTACCGGATTTTTGGGTTCTTGGGAATTCGGCGCCTCCGCGGTATTTCTGTGAGCGTACATGCCGCCCGAGCGAGCGTCCATAGTAGATGTCACGGTGGCGGTGTTGTGCTGGGGTGCTGTAGCAGCGTGTTCGCCGGTGACTGTCGGCCACTCGGGCCGGGGGTAAAGCGTCTAAAATGGTAGGGATTGTCCTATCCGCACCCCCGAGTTGAAGAGGTTGCCGTGAGCACTGCCCTTTATCGTCGTTATCGCCCCGAGACCTTTGCTGAGGTTATCGGGCAGGAGCACGTGACCGAACCTCTTATGGTCGCTCTGGAGAAGAACCGTGTGAATCACGCGTACCTGTTCTCGGGTCCGCGTGGTTGCGGTAAGACCACGTCGGCGCGTATTTTGGCGCGTTGCTTGAACTGTGCGCAGGGTCCGACTCCTACTCCGTGCGGTGTGTGCGATTCGTGCCGTGAGCTGTCGCGTGATGGTGGCGGTTCCCTTGACGTGATTGAGATGGACGCGGCGAGCCACGGCGGTGTGGATCATGCCCGTGACTTGCGTGAGCGCGCTACTTTGGCGCCGGTGCGTGACCGTTACAAGATCTTCATTATTGATGAGGCTCATATGGTGACCCGTGAGGGTTTCAATGCGCTGCTGAAGATTGTGGAGGAGCCGCCGGAGCACGTGAAGTTTATCTTTGCGACGACTGAGCCGAATAAGGTGCTGGGTACGATTCGTTCGCGTACTCACCATTACCCGTTCCGTCTGGTTCCGCCGGAGGTTCTTCTGCCGTTCCTGCAGGGTCTGTGCGATCAGGAGCAGATGGCTGTGGAGCCGGGTGTGCTGCAGCTGGTGATTCGTGCTGGTGGCGGTTCGGTGCGTGATTCGCTGTCGATTCTTGATCAGCTGATGGCTGGTGCGTCTTCGCAGAACGGTATTGAGTATGACCGTGCGGTGGCGTTGCTGGGTTATACCCACGCGCAGCTTCTGGATGAGGTTATTGAGGCGTTGGGCGCGAAGGATGCGCCGACTCTCTTTGGCGCGGTGTCTCGCGTGGTGGCGACCGGTCAGGATCCTCGCCGTTTTGTGGAGGATCTGCTGGAGCGTCTGCGTGATTTGATTGTGGTGAAGGCTGTTCCGCAGGCTGCCGGTCAGATTTTGCAGGGTGTTCCGCAGGATCAGTTGGAGCGTTTGGCTCAGCAGGCTCAGGCTCTGGGTGAGCGTGAGCTGACGGTTGCCGCAGCTACGGCGAATGAGACTTTGAATGGTATGACGGGTGCGGCGAATCCGCAGCTTCAGTTGGAGTTGCTGTGTGCTCGTCTGCTTCTGCCTGCGGTGGAGGGTTCTGTCGGTAGCGCTGAGGTTGCGGCGTTGGCTTCTCGTCTGCAGGTTTTGGAGCGTCGAGTGGCTTCTGGTGTTGCTGGTTCAGTTCCGGCGCAGGGTGGTATGTCTGCTGCTCGTGCGGCGGGTATGGCGGCGGCTGGCCTGATGCCTAAGACTCAGGCTCCTAATACGCAGGCTCCTAGCGCCCCGATTCAGGAAGCAGTTCAGGAGGCGGCTCAGCCCGCGCAGCAGCCTACCTCTCAGCAGGCAGCCCCTCAGCAAAGCGGTTCTCAGCAGGCCAGCGCGGGTGCTCCCCCGCTGGCGGGCGCGCCCCTTAGCGGTGCACCTCTGGCACCGACCGCGCAGGCCCCCACCACTCCGACTGGTGCTCCTCTGGCTGGTGCTCCCCTGGCGGGTAACACCCCGGCGGCGCCGAATGCTCCGGCTGCTCCTGCCGCTGATGCCGCTGCGGCGGGCACCCCCTCCGCGCCTTTGAAGCTTAACCCGAATGACCCGCTGGCAGCGGTTCAGGGCAATTGGCGTGCCATCCTAAACCGAATGAGCGTTCCCGGTGCGGCAGAGCAGCTGATGAAGGTGCGTCCCGCCCGCATGGACGGCGCGACCCTGTACGTGAGCGCCGATATTGCGACCCTACGCGCGGTCAAGGGCTTTGTGCCCGAGCTGACCGCTCGCGTGAGTGAGTTCCTGCGCCGTCAGGTGACTATTCACGCTCAGGTGGCAAAGCCCGGTGAGCAGGTCAAGCCCGCCGCTCAGCCCACAGCACCCAGCGCTCCCGCACAGTCCGTAGCTCCGGCGGCTGTTGCCCCGCAGGTGTCTCAGCAGCCCGTTCAGCAGACTCCCCCGCAGCCCACTCAGCCGGCGCCGCTGGCTGATGGTCCGCGCGGCGGTGAGGATGCGTGGCGTCGCCACGGTCAGCCGCTGACCGGCGCAAACACCCCCGAGTCCACGAGCGTGGATGCACCCCTGGGTGCGTGGGAGGTTGCCTCGATTCCGCAGAGCGCTCCCGAGGAGGCACCTCAGCAGGTTGCCCCGCAGGCACCGGCTGGTCCGCTTGCGCCTGAGCCCCCGCTTCCTCAGCAGGTTCCGGCCACTCCGGCGGGTGGTTTTGGTGAGCGTGATTCCTTTGCCGCCTCCGGTAGTGGAGTTCCGCAGCAGGAGAGCGCCCCTAAACCCCAGCACGCACAGGAGCCCCCTCACGTGGATGAACCTCCGTATGAGGAGGAGCCCCCTTTTGAGGATGAGCCTCCCTACGCTGAACCGGTTGAGGCACCCGCAATACCTGCTGAGCCTGTAGCACCGGCTGGTCCGCTTGCCGCTCCGGTTGCCCCGACAGGTCCGTTGGCGGCTTCCCCGCAGGATTCAGCACCCCCGGTTGAACCGGCTGGTCCGCTCGCTACTCCAGTCGCTCCGGCAGGTCCCCTCGCGGCGGCAGGTCCGTTAGCGGAGGCACCGCAGGCGGCTGTGGCCGATAACGCTCCGGCAAGCGATGAGAAGCCCGCAGCGCCGGCTTCTAACGCACCTGCCACACCGGTTCCTAGCGCACCGGCGGCACCGGCGGCACCGACTCGCCCGGCACGCGCCGCATCCGATGAGGACTACGTCTCTGAGGATGATGAGAAGGTCGAAAACAGCACCTTCATCGGTCTGCGCGCTATCGAAAAAATTATTGGTGGCACCGTCATTGACGAACGCCCCCTGCACCAGCCCTAACCCGGGGTCGTAGGTGCCGCGCCCGCCATCGCACCGATGGCGGGCGCACTCATTCCAGCCGCATACTCGCTACGCGAAACGCCCCTAAACTGTCAGGGGTTGGGTGCATACTCATAACGTCGCCCAAACAACACACCAGCACAACACACCGCATTTGTAAGGAGAAGCCATGTACGAGGGAGCAGTTCAAAACCTCATTGATGAGCTCGGCCGCCTGCCGGGTGTGGGCCCCAAGTCGGCTCAGCGCATCGCTTTTCACATTCTGAATGCGGATGCTGCCGATATGGCGCGCCTAGCCAACGCCATTTCCACGGTGAAGACCAGCGTGAGCTTCTGCGAGGAGTGCGGTAACGTCTCCGAGACGAAGCTGTGCACAATCTGTCGTGATGAGCGCCGCGACCCGTCCGTGCTGTGTGTGGTCGAAGAGTCGAAGGACGTGGTGGCGATTGAGCGCACCCGTTCCTTTACCGGCCGCTACCATGTGCTCGGCGGCGCTATTAACCCGCTGGCTGGTGTGGGCCCGGAGCAGCTGCGTATCCGTGAGCTGGTGTCCCGCCTGGCGGATGAGCGCATCCAGGAGATTATTCTGGCGATGGACCCGAACCTTGAGGGTGAGGCGACCGCAACCTACCTCTCGCGCATGCTCGTGCCGCTGGGTGTGCGTCTGTCGCGTCTGGCGTCGGGTCTTCCGGTCGGTGGCGATCTGGAGTATGCGGACGAGATTACTCTGGGCCGCGCGTTGGAGGGCCGCCGCGTCATTAGCGAGGGTACCGCGGTGGCTCATACTGCCGCCGAGGATTTTGAGCGCGTGAACCGTGAGGAGGAGCAGGAGCGTGAGCAGGTGGCTCAGGTTCAGGCTCAGGAGGCGAAGCAGAGTCGTCGCCGCTGGAATTCGAGCATGTTTGATGACCTGGATTCTGAGGATTCTGCCGGTTCCCACGCGGAGGCGCCCGCCGTCGAGGGTGTGCAGGGCACGGTGGATGAGCAGCTGATCGAGCGGGTTCTGCAGGAGGCGGAGGGATCCGGCGAGGAAGAATCCCGCAGTGAGGGCTCCCCCACCGATTCTGCTGAGGCTCAGAGCACCACAGAATCCACCCCTGACCTGGGCGAAGACTCCGGCGAAGGCACCCCAGTTGAGGGCGCTCCGGCGAGTGCCGCCTCCGAACCGGCTGAAGCACCCGTGACCGAGCAGGCAGAAGATGCGCCGGAGGTGTTCCGCACCCCCGACTATGAGGAGAAAATCCGCTCGATTCAGAACGCCCCGTTGCGCACCCCGAAGCCGGATGTTCCGCCGCTGCCGGGTGTCACGTACGTGAACCCGTGGACCTAAAAACTTGCCTCCGCGGGCGTGCTGCACCCGCCTCCGCACCCCGTATCACCGCCCCGTAATACTACGTAATATTTCACGGGGCAATACACACGGGCACCCAGTTAGCCGCTTGTGCTGAACGCCGTCTACTATAAATGAGGAGCCGGCGTCTGCCGGCAGCACACAAGTAACTGACCTGGAGATATCAATGAGCCTGATCGTCCAAAAGTTCGGCGGTTCCTCCGTAGCGGATGCGGAGGGCGTCAAGCGCGTTGCCCGCCGCGTCGTGGACACTCAGAAGGCAGGTAACGATGTGGTCGTCGTGGTGTCCGCTATGGGTGACACCACCGATGAGCTGCTCGACCTCGCCGCAGAGGTCACCAGCAATGTCACTCCTTCGCGTGAGCTGGACATGCTGTTGACTGCCGGTGAACGCATTTCGACCGCCATCCTGTCGATGGCTATTAACGACCTGGGTGCTAAGGCCCAGTCTTTCACTGGTTCTCAGGCTGGCATGATTACTGACGGCGTGCACGGTTCTGCACGTCTGGTGGAGGTCAACCCGGATCGTATCCGTGAGTCGATTGAGGCTGGCAACATTGCGATTGTTGCTGGTTTCCAGGGTATGAACCGTCAGAGCGGCGATATTACGACTCTGGGCCGCGGCGGTTCTGATACGACTGCTGTTGCTCTGGCTGCTGCTCTGAACGCTGATGTGTGCGAGATTTACTCGGATGTGGACGGCGTGTTCACTGCCGACCCGCGCATCGTGCCGACCGCGCATAAGCTGGACACCATCACCAGTGAAGAGATGCTGGAGATGGCGGCTAACGGTGCGAAGATTCTGCACCTGCGCAGTGTCGAGTATGCTCGTCGTTTTAATTTGAAGCTTCACGTGCGTTCTTCGTTCTCTAACCTTGAAGGCACTATTGTGGTTCCGGAGGAGTCCGCGGAACTGACCCCCACCCATCTGAAGGAGATTCCCTTGGAGCAGCCCCTGATTTCTGGTGTCGCACACGATCGCACCCGCGCAAAGATTACTGTTGTTGGTGTTCCGGATGTTCCCGGTTCGGCAGCTAAGGTGTTCGGCCTGATTAACGAGGCGAAGGTTAACCTGGACATGATTGTTCAGAACGTTCCGACTGACCGCCCCGGCGTGACCGATATTTCCTTCACCCTGGATCAGGCTCAGGGCCCGACCGCGCTGGAGGCGCTGGAGGCCGCTAAGGATGAGCTGGGTTTCCAGGAGGTTATTTACAACGAGTCGGTTGGTAAGCTGTCGCTGGTTGGCGCGGGCATGAAGACTAACACGGGTGTTTCGTTCACTTTCTTTGAGGCTCTGTCTAACGCTGGCGTGAACATTGACATGATTTCGACCTCGGAGATCCGTATTTCGGTGATCACTGAGCTGAGCAAGCTGGATGAGGCTGTTCGCGCGGTGCACACTGCGTTCGGTCTGGACGCTGAGGGCGAGGCTACTGTTTACGGTGGTACTGGCCGCTAGGGTTTAGCTCGTTTGTGAGCTGTACGCTTCGGGAGGGGCGGTGCTGGGTTTTCTCAGCACCGCCCCTCCCCCTTTTCTGCCTGCAACTGAAATAACTGAAATGCTTTACAGTTATTTCAGATAGGGGTAAGGTTGTATCAACCGTGGATGAGCCTCTCGTCGAATGATATACACCCCACCGGCGCGGTGCCTTCGAGCGCTTATTCACCCAACCCCAAGGAGAAGATAATGACCACCACCCTAACCAGCCCCCTGGAGGAAGATACCCTCAATCAGGCTCGTGCAGAGGCGCGGGAGATTCTCAAGAACTCTGAAGAAACCACCATTGAGCTGACTGTTTCAGGCCGAGAAAGCCAGCAGTTTGGCGATGCCCTCAACCAGGTCATTCAGCACGTTCTGCATGCCCTGGCTAGCGGGCAAAGTATTGATGTTCAGGTTGTCCCTCACGATTTGACGACGACGGTTGCTGCGCAGCGCATCGGTATTTCCCGCCCAACGCTCATGAAGGCTATTCGTGCGGGTGAGTTGCCTGCGCATAAGGTGGGTAGCCACTTCCGTATCCGTACCGAGGATGCTGATGCTTTCCGTAAGGGACTTCTCAAGAAGACCGTTGCTCAGAAGGAACAAGCTCTCAAAGAGCTCTGGGAACTCGAGGAGGAACACGGTCTTGTTGACGCCCTCGGAGGGCCCGCATGGTAGCGTCCAAATACTCTGTTCTGCTGGATACAAATATTCTGATGTCCAAAACTCTTCGGGATTGGATTTTATTGCTGGCGGTGAAGAGTGAATACGAGTTCTTTACGCCTCACGTCTCCAGTGGAATTATGGATGAATTTGGCTACCACGTGCGTCGAGCCAATCCAGCAATAAGCGATGCTGTCCTTGAAAACTGGAAGCAACAAATCATCAAGTCCTGCATCTCATGTATCTCCGGGTTTCCGGTTGAAACTCCTGTTTCCTTCCCCGATACGGACGATCTTCACGTGCATGCCGCTGCCCAACATGGCGCCATGCACGCATTAGTCACCGATGACCGCAAACTGCTAGATTATGCTTCCACGGAAGAAGCTCAGAATATTCAAAATTATGAGACGCTCAGCGCGGATGATTTTCTGATGCAGCTCACCGAATACGCTCACCCCTCCTTATTTGCGGAGGTCTATCTTTTCCAGGAATCTTATGCTCGCTCTAAGGGATTCACGGAGATTGATATTCCTCGCGCACTTGAACGAGCAGGGGCGGGTCAATTTGCCCGTTATCTTCGGACTGCGGTGATTAATAGCCCACAGTTTATCGATTTTGAACGTGAGTTTTACGCGTCATCTTCTGGTGAGTAGATTCCACTCCCTACCTTGTCACAGCATCGTTTAGGCTAGAAGCATGAGTAGTGTTGTATTTTCCCAGGTGATGGATGCCCGCCAATGGCGTGCCGCCGCGGCCGCCCATGAGGCGCGTGCCGGCCGCTACGCCGACCCGTTTGCGCAGCGTCGCGCCCGCCACGAAGTGCACCCCGTAGAGGACTTCCTCTTCACCTACTACACGCTCAAACCCGGCCAGTTTAAGCGCTGGCACCCCGGCGCCGGCATCATCCTGCTGGATGCGCCCGAGCGCACCTCCTGGCGTTTTTACCGGCGCGCAACCGAGCAGGAACTCCTTGAGGCTGGCTGCACCCCCGAAGTGGCGCGCGCCCAGGCGGATGCCGCCTCCGCCGTCACCGTGGACGTCACCGATTTTGTGGAGCGCCGCGCTACCGCCCTCGCCTTTACCCACGAGATTCTGCGCAACACCGCCGCGAAGAAGGGTCAGTTCGGTTGCTTCGGCATGCACGAGTGGGCGATGGCGTACAAGTCGGTGGAGAACAATATCCGCCACGACTACCTGCAGCTGCGCCTGGGTGCGGAGGGTACGGACCGTGTGGTGGAGGAGCACCGCATCCGCTGCTCACATTTTGATGCGTTCCGTTTCTTCATGCCGCAGGCGGCACCGATGAACGAGCTGCAGCCGACCCGCGAGACGCAGCGTGTCCTGGAGCAGCCGGCGTGCCTGCACGCGAATATGGACGTGTACAAGTGGGCGTATAAGCTGCTGCCGCTGGTTGATTCGACCCTGGTCATGGATTGTTTCGACCTGGCGTGGGATGCGCGCGAACTGGATATGCGCGCGGCCCCCTACGATATTCGCGACTGGGGGTACGAGCCAATCCCGGTGGAGACGACCGAGGGTAAGGCTGAGTACGTGCGGATTCAGCGTGAACTGTCGGAGCGTTCGATTGGCCTGCGCGAGCGCCTGCTGCGGGTGTGTGAGCGCTATCTTCCACCCCTCGAGGCGTAAAAGACGTGATTCGAGCCTCTTAGGGTATCCACCAACCGAACACATACCCCCGTTACGGTCGTTAGTACGGTAAGATGAGATACGGCTCATACAGAACCCACGCACCCAAGGAGTGCCCACACATGGCCCGTATTGTTGTTGATGTTATGCTCAAGCCCGAAATTCTTGACCCGCAGGGTAAGGCTATTTCTCACGAGCTGCCCCGTATCGGCGTTGATTCCTTCGTTGATGTTCGCCAGGGTAAGCGCTTCGAGCTGACCGTCGAGGGTGAGGCAACCGAGGAGCACCTCGCAGCTGCCCGCAAGGCTGCTGAAGAGCTGCTCTCGAACCCCGTCATCGAAGATGTTGTGAACGTTTCGGTTCTGGAGGACTAATACCTATGGCAGAGTCCCTCGCACCTACTGAAGTCCCCCTGGTTGGCGACTTTTCTACTTACTCCCCGAACCCCGCTTTCGCTGATGCACGCGTTGGCGTGGTGACTTTCCCCGGCACCCTGGATGACCGTGACGCTGCACGTGCTGTCCGTCTGGCTGGCGGTACCGTCGTTGAGCTGTGGCACGACGACGCTGATTTGAAGAACGTTGATGCCGTCATTATTCCTGGCGGTTTCTCCTACGGTGACTACCTGCGTGCCGGCGCTATTGCTGCGAAGGCTCCCGTGATGCGTTCGGTGATTGATGCCGCTAACGCTGCTGGTACCTCCGGTTCCGCTCCCCTGCCTGTTCTGGGTATTTGCAATGGTTTCCAGATTCTGACTGAGTCTCACCTGCTGCCCGGTTCGATGATTAAGAACGATCACCGCAAGTTCATTTGCCGTGACCAGATTCTGCGCATTGAGAATAACTCCACCTCCTGGACGAGCAATTACGCTGCTGGCCAGGAGATTGTTGTCCCTCTGAAGAACCAGGACGGTCAGTATGTTGCTGACCCGAAGACTCTGGAGGCGCTGGAGGCTGAGGGCCGCGTGGTGTTCCGCTACGTTGGTTTCAACCCGAACGGTTCCCGTAACGACATTGCTGGTATCAGCAATGAGCGCGGTAACGTGGTCGGTCTGATGCCGCACCCGGAGCACGCTGTGGAGCCTGGCTTCGGTCCTTCCTCTTCTGGTTTTGGTGAGGTTTCTCTGCGCGGTGGCGCCGATGGTCTCGGCGTGTTCACCTCCGTTCTTGCCAACCTGATTAACGCCCGCTAACGCACGACAAGGATTCTAAGAAGTTATGAGCGAAAAGCAGTTTAACCTCGACACCGTCGAGCACGCGGCGGCAACCCCGGACACCGAACTCCCCTGGGCTGAGCTGGGCCTGAAGGAGAACGAGTTCGAGGATATTAAGGAGATTCTTGGTCGCCGTCCTACCGCGGCTGAGCTGGCAATGTACTCGGTCATGTGGTCCGAGCACTGCTCCTACAAGTCTTCTAAGGTTCATCTGAAGCAGTTCGGTGCGAAGGTCACCGACGAGATGAAGAAGGACCTGATGGTCGGTATCGGTGAGAACGCCGGTGTGACCGATATTGGTGACGGCTGGGCTGTTACCTTCAAGATTGAGTCCCACAACCACCCCTCGTACGTGGAGCCCTACCAGGGTGCTGCAACCGGTGTGGGCGGTATTGTGCGTGACATTATTTCCATGGGTGCACGCCCGATTGCTGTGATGGATCCGCTGCGTTTCGGCGCGATTGATCACCCGGACACCGCCCGCGTTATTGGCGGCGTGGTTGCCGGTATTGGTGGTTACGGTAACTCCCTGGGCCTGCCGAACATCGGCGGCGAGGTTGAGTTCGACTCCTGCTACCAGGCTAACCCGCTGGTTAACGCACTGGCTGTGGGCATTATGCGCCACGAGGACATCCGCCTGGCAAACGCATCGGGCGTGGGCAACAAGGTTGTTCTGTTCGGTGCACGCACCGGTGGCGACGGCATCGGCGGTGCGTCGGTGCTGGCGTCCGAGTCTTTCGATGACACCAAGCCCTCGAAGCGTCCTGCCGTTCAGGTGGGCGACCCCTTCGCTGAGAAGGTTCTGATTGAGTGCTGCCTGGAGCTGTTCAAGGGCTCCGTGGTGGAGGGTATTCAGGACCTGGGCGCTGCGGGTATTTCCTGCGCAACCAGCGAGCTGGCTTCTAACGGTGAGGGCGGCATGCACGTCGACCTGACCAAGGTTCTGCTGCGTGACCCCACCCTGACCCCGGGCGAGATTCTGATGTCTGAGTCTCAGGAACGCATGATGGCTGTTGTCTCCCCCGAGAACGTGGAGCGCTTCGAAGCGATCATGAACAAGTGGGGCGTGGAGTACTCCTTCCTCGGTGAGGTCACCAACTCTGGCCGCCTGGTCATCGAGTGGGACGGCGAGGTCATCGTGGATGTTGACCCCCGCACCGTTGCGCACGACGGCCCGACCTACGAGCGTCCCTACGCACGCCCCGAGTGGCAGGATGACGTCCAGGCTAACCACTTCACCGGTTCGGCTGCCGACGATCCCCGCCCGCGCGGTAAGGAGCTGGGCGAGGCAATCAAGGCGTTCATGGCGTCCCCGAACATGTGCTCCAAGTCCTGGATCACCAACCAGTACGACCGCTACGTTCAGGGCAACACCGCCCTGTCCATGCCGGACGACGGCGGCGTGGTGCGTGTGGACGAGAACACCAACCTCGGTGTTGCTCTGGCGACCGACGCCTCCCCGCGTTTCACCTACCTGGATCCGTACGAGGGTGCTCGCGCGTCCTTGGCTGAGGCGTACCGTAACGTTGCGACCGTTGGTGCACGCCCCGTGGCTGTGTCTGACTGCCTGAACTTCGGTTCTCCCGAGGACCCGGACGTCATGTGGCAGTTCGCTGAGGCTGTTCGCGGCCTGGCTGATGGCTGCATGGAGCTGGGTGTTCCGGTGACCGGCGGTAACGTGTCCCTGTACAACCAGACCGGTGGTAAGGCTATTAACCCGACCCCCGTGGTGGCGATGATGGGCGTGATGGATGATGTCACCCGCCGCACCCCTTCGGGTTGGGCTCCTGAGCATGACGGTCAGGCTATCTACCTGCTGGGTACCACTCGCGATGAGCTGGACGGCTCCGAGTGGGCTCGTTTCAAGGGTCACCTGGGCGGTCAGCCGCCGAAGGTTGATTTGGCTCTGGAGCGTCAGCTGGGTGACATGCTGGTGAACATGTCTCGTGACGGCATGATTGATGCCGCGCACGACGTGTCTGCTGGTGGTCTGGCTGCGGCTCTGTCGGAGGCTTGCCTGCGTTTCAACACCGGTGCCCGCATTGGTCTGGGTGAGGTTGCTGAGCGTGACGGCGTGGACCTGTTCACTCTGCTGTTCTCGGAGTCCCTGGGCCGCGTTGTGGTTTCGGTTCCGCGTTCTGAGGAGGTGCGCTTCAAGGATATGTGCACCGCTCGCCAGTTCCCCTTCGCACGTATTGGTGTGGTGGATGCTGCGTCGAACGCTCTGGACTTCCAGGATGAGGTTTCCATTGACCTGGATGAGCTGCGTGCAGCTCACGAGGGTACTCTCGCTTCTTACTTCGGTGAGGTTGCGAAGGGCTAGTCTTCGACTAGTTTGAGACTAACGCCGAAAGGGGCGGATGCTTGTGAAAGCATCCGCCCCTTTTGTTATGCCCGCGGGCTTGTGCATTGAGCGGTGAGAGGTTGTGCGTTTAGGCGTTGTGCGTTGAGGCGTTCGGTGTTTATGCCTCGGCGACCTTGCGGCCCAGCTGCGCGAACAGGGAGGCGTTGATGCGGAAGCCTTCGATGCACTCTTCGATGAGGGCTTCACGCTGCTCGTCGGTCAGGGGTGCATTGTCGAGCAGTTCGCGGTAGCCGTCCTTGAAGACCTTAGGCTTGGGCAGTTCGGTGAAGCGGTACATGCTCAGCGCTTCGGCGGGGATGCCGTAGTGGCGGTTGACGAGCGCTGCGACTGCCTGGCCGCCGGAGAGGTCGCCGAGGTAGCGCAGGTAGTGGTGTGCGAGGTAGCGTTCGGGGGAGTTGATGGTGGCGCGGATGCGCTCTACGTATTCTGCGGTTGCGGGCAGGGGTGCGTCGATGTCGCCTTCCTGGCCGAGTGCGCGGATGTCTGCACGGATGTATTCTGCACGGTCGAGGCCGGGGTGGGTGAAGGGTTCGGTGATGGGGCTGGGTTCTGCGCGGTAGTGTTCGGAGACTGCTTCGAGTGTTTCGTAGATGTGCACGTACTGGTTGATGAGGCGCAGGTATGCCTCGGTGTTGAGGGAGCCGCCCATGAGGTCTTCCATGAAGGTGGAGTGTTCGGCGTTGTCGTGGACGTGCTTGGTGCTTTCCTTCAGGCGTGCGGAGAAGCGTTCCTGGGTGGTTTCGGGGGCGGTAATAGTCATGGTGAGTTCCTAAAGTGGCTTGTGGGTGAACAATAAATGTTTTAGTGACACCATGTCACCAAAACCTGTTAATGACATATTGTCACCAAAAACCGGCTTTGGCAATAGTTCTCATAAAAAATTTGCTAAGGTAAACCTTATGAACAAGTCACCCTAGGCATTAAGTTACACAAACATAGGCTAATAGGGCTAGACTTGATACGAACACCACAATCACAAAATCCAAGGAGACACCGAATGTCTACCCCCTCTCTCACCAAGCGCACTTGGGCGTTCTT
>ERZ773272.212-NODE-212-length-23802-cov-75.399924_pt1 | contig 23802 bp, 16 predicted proteins | sample MGYA00511891_ERZ773272 | MGnify/ENA primary metagenome ERZ773272 (study PRJEB29015, sample SAMEA2738150) | human oral metagenome | biome: human oral; feature: human-associated habitat; material: saliva | place: China | collected 2198 ...
TTGCTCATCTGCCGCTGCCTTGGTCATCGCCGTATTCATGAGGCGGTACGTCGAGGCGCCGGAATGGTTCGTCGGGCGTCGATCGTGGTCGGTCCTATGCGGTGCTGGGTTTTTCGGTTCGTGCGGGCTGTGCCTCGCTCACGTACCTTAGTCTTACCCGTTGCGCTTGAGCGCACTTCAATTATAAAAATGAATTACTCATAGATTTCAATCCACTGCGAACGTGAGTCTATTCACACACCCCTCCCCCAACGCTGCCAGGCCCGCTCTCACCTGCGCGCACCTGCACGCCGCTGAACACGAATAGGGTCAAGCCGCACACCCCGCTTAAACTAGAAGAATGACCAACAGCACCACCCCACAGGCAACCGCTCACACCACCTGCCAGAGCAGCGCCTTCGACGTAGAACTCGCGCAGCTCACCCGCAACAACCTTGTTGAGGCACGCCATCGCGGCCGCCTCATTCTGCTGGGCCCCGACGGCGATGTGCAGCTAGCCCTCGGCGATATTCACGAGCCCTTCTACCTGCGCTCCGCCGCCAAGCCCCTGCAGGCCATCGGATCTATGAAGGCGGGCGCGCCCCTGCGCGGCTCCCAGGTCGCCATCGCCTGCGGTTCACACCGCGGCACCTTCGAACAGATGCGCGCCGTACAGGACGTACTCACCCAGGGCAGCACCGAAACCAACCCGCTCACCCCGGCACACCTGGCGCTCAAGCCCACGCTCCCCTCCGATCAGCAGGCACGCCAGGCCATGACTCAGGCGAACCTCGCCGCTACCGCCCTGGCGTATCCCTGCTCCGGCAAGCACGCCGCATTCCTGTGGGCGTGCACCGCCAAGCTTGAGCGCGGTGACCTCGAAGAGGGCTCGCAGAACTGGACCCTGCACAACTACCTCGACCCCGCACACCCGCTGCAGAAGGTCATTACCGAAGAAATTGAGGCGTTCACCGGCGAGCCGGTAGCCGCCATCGGCGTTGACGGATGCGGCGCCCCCGTGCACGCCGTCTCCCTGCTGGGTGCCGCACGCGCCTACTCAACCCTCGGCTCGGCAATCCGCAACCTCGGGGCGGATGCGCGCGCCTCCACGGTCGCGACCGCCATGGTGGATTACCCCGAGCTGATTCAGGCGCCCGGCTCCCCCGACACCGTGCTCAGCGAAGAACTGGACGCGATCGTCAAGGGCGGCGCGGAGGGCGTGCTCTGCATTGGTCTGCGTTCGGGCGCGTCCGTGGTGGTGAAGATGAGCGACGGTTCGCACCGCGCCATGTACGCCGTGGCCCTGCGCGCTCTCGTTGCCGGTGGCTACCTGAGCGCCGAGGAATGCGAGCGCCTACTCGCGCTGGTGGTTCGCCCGGTAACCGGCGGCTACGTGGACGGTGAGCCGGTTGTGGTGGGTGAGCTGCGCGTACATGAGGAGCTTTTCACCCGCGAGGATCCGACTCCCAGCGACCCCGAAGAGAACGCCCAGGAAGAGGGCTAGTCGTGGCGATTCGGCGTAAGACCAGTGAGGAAGCGGGCATGGCGGCGGTACGCGAAGTGCGTGCCTTCTTTGAGGCGCAGCGTACGGCAGCCGGCGATCCCGCAGATTCGCATGCCCGAGGCGAGTACCTGCTGAACAGCTACCTGCTGAACAGTGCCGGGATGGAGCAGGCGTTTGCCGCACTCCCCCGCTCGGTGCGTGCAACCTTCGTGCGTTTCACCCTGGAGGAGCTTGCGACCCTCGCCCCCGGCAATAGTGTGGAGGTGCGCGTACCCCCGCTGGGCGTGACCCAGTGCGTGGCGGGTCCTCGCCATACGCGTGGCACTCCCCCGTCCGTGGTGGAGGCGCGCCCGCTCGTGTGGGCGGCGCTGGTGCTGGGGATCTGTTCGTGGGCGCAGGCGGTGAGTGCCGGTGCGCTGGATGCCTCGGGCGAGCGCAGTGACCTTTCGGGCTTGTTGCCGCTCTTCTAGAATTTGCTACAAGCCCGCAAGCTACGAGCCCGCTAGCCCACGCAGTTTCGTGATTTGGCGTGTTTGTTGCCTGTTCTAGTCGTCCATCCTGAGGTATTTAGCGTATCCTTCACCACAGCGTCTCTGAAACCCGGTACACTTTTAAGGGTCTGGTGTATGCTATGGCACACGCAGGCAGGTGCGAGTGCGGCAACACGCCCTAATCTTGCGCCTGCGCAGACGCATCCGCAGTCCCAACGTCGAAAAGAAGTGAATTGATTCGCCCCGACGGAAAACTCACTCACGACCTCGATCCGATTGACCACGGCCCCAAGGACGCCTGCGGCGTCTTCGGCGTCTGGGCACCCGGCGAGGACGTGGCAAAGCTAACCTACTACGGCCTGTACGCACTCCAGCACCGCGGCCAGGAATCAGCAGGTATCGCAACCAGTAACGGCAAACGTATCCACGTGTACAAAGATATGGGACTCGTCTCCCAGGTCTTTGACGAATCCACCCTCAGCTCCATGCCCGGCGACCACGCTATCGGTCACGCCCGATACTCCACCACCGGCGCATCCCACTGGGCTAACGCACAGCCCACCCTCGGTACCACCCCGCACGGCACGCTCTGTCTGGCGCACAACGGTAACCTCACCAACTCGGCTGATCTCTACGACCGTGTGCTCGAAAAGAACGGCGGCAAGCCGCCCAAGCACGGCGAACTCGCCCAGGGCAACACCACCGACACCGCACTCGTCACCGCCCTGCTGGCGGAACACGACTTCGATTCCCTCGAAGAAGCAGCACTCGACCTGCTTCCGACCCTGCGCGGTGCTTTCTGTTTCACCTTCATGGATGAGAACACCCTCTACGCTGCACGCGACCCGCAGGGCGTTCGCCCCCTCGTACTCGGTCGCCTGGAGCGCGGCTGGGTTGTCGCATCCGAAACCGCTGCACTTGATATTGTCGGCGCGTCCTTCGTGCGTGAAGTTGAGCCCGGCGAATTCCTCACCATTGACGAGAACGGCCTGCGTTCCCAGCGCTTCGCTGAGGCTAAGCCCGCAGGTTGCGTCTTCGAGTACGTTTACCTCGCTCGCCCGGACACCACCATCTCCGGTCGTAGCGTCTACGAATCCCGCGTAGAAATGGGCCGCCAGCTCGCCCGCGAACACGCTGTTGAAGCTGACCTGGTCATGCCCACCCCCGAATCCGGTGTTCCCGCCGCGATCGGTTACGCCGAAGAGTCCGGCATTCCCTACGGTAACGGCCTGGTCAAGAACGCTTACGTGGGTCGAACCTTCATTCAGCCTTCGCAGACGATTCGCCAGCTCGGTATCCGTCTGAAGCTGAACCCGCTCAAGTCCGTGGTTGCTGGCAAGCGCCTCGTCGTCATTGACGACTCCATCGTTCGCGGTAACACCCAGCGCGCCCTCGTGCGCATGCTCCGCGAAGCCGGCGCGAAGGAAGTGCACGTGCGCATCTCCTCCCCGCCCGTGAAGTGGCCCTGCTTCTACGGTATTGACTTCGCCTCCCGCGCGGAGCTGATCGCTAACGGCCTATCCGTGGACGAAATCGCCTCCTCCCTGGGCGCCGACTCGCTCGGCTTCATCTCCCAGGACGGCATGATGGCAGCCACCGAGCAGCCCGCCGAAAACATGTGTACCGCATGCTTCACCGGCGAATACCCGATTGAGCTGCCCAGCGAGGAACGACGCGGCAAGTCCCTCTTCGACTCCGAGGAGAAGGGCAAGGGCGGCCCCCTCGCCGGTAAGGCGGCTGAGGTGACCGTGGAACGTCCCGTTCCCTCCAAGCCCGAGCACGCCGAGGCTGTCTCCATTGAAACCCGCGAAGGCACCGAAACTCTCGAAACGAAGTTCGATCCCTCCGCAGTACAGGTTGCCGCAGACGACGCCGGTATGGGCATGTGCAACCCCGGCCCCGACGCCGACCTCGAGGCACTGCTCACCGAGCAGGACCGCATCCCCGCAAACTCCTCCGCTACCACTACCCCGAAGGAATCCTAATGAGCGAGAACACCACCACCGTAACCTACGCAAGCGCAGGTGTTGACGTAGAGGCTGGCGATCGCGCCGTTGAGCTGATGAAGGGCGCTATCAAGGCGACCCACAACTCCTCCGTCGTTGGTGGCGTGGGCGGCTTCGCGGGCCTGTACGACGTCTCCGAGCTCGTCAAGTACCGCAAGCCCTACCTGGCTACCTCCACCGACGGTGTGGGCACCAAGGTTGCTATCGCGCAGGCACTGGATATTCACGACACCATCGGTTACGACCTGGTTGGCATGGTCGTGGACGACATCGTCGTGTGCGGTGCGAAGCCGCTGTTCATGACTGACTACATTGCCACCGGCAAGGTCGTTCCCGAACGTATCGCTGACATTGTGCGCGGTATCGCCGGCGCATGTGCGCAGGCTGGCACCGCCCTGGTTGGCGGCGAAACCGCCGAGCACCCCGGCCTGCTCGCAGAAAACGAGTACGACGTTGCGGGCGCAGCAACCGGCCTGGTCGAGGCAGACGAACTGCTCGGCCCCGAGCGCGTGCGTGAAGGCGACGTGCTGATTGCTATGGCGTCCTCCGGTATTCACTCCAACGGCTACTCCCTGGTCCGCAAGGTCCTGAACGTTGCCGGCTGGGGCCTGGAGCGCCAGGTGGACGAGCTGGGCCGCACCATCGGTGAAGAGCTGCTCGAACCCACCCGCGTGTACGCGGCAGACTGCCTGGATTTGGCGGCTGCGTTCCCCGTCAACGGCGAAGACGGCACCACCGGCAGCGGTGTGCGCGGCTTCTCCCACGTGACCGGTGGCGGCCTGGCTGCTAACCTGGCTCGCGTTCTGCCCCAGGGCCTGGAGGGTCGCGTGGACCGCTCCACCTGGCAGATTCCCGCAATCTTCTCCCTGATCGGTTCGCTGGGCAACGTGCCCCTCGCCGACCTGGAGCGCACCCTGAACCTGGGCGTGGGCATGATCGCTATCGTTGACCCCTCCGTGGCTGAGGCTGCTACCAAGCGCCTGAACGACCGCGGCATCCCCTCCTGGATCATGGGTGACGTTGTTGCCGCCGGTGAGCCCGAGGCTAACAACCCCGATTACGTACAGGGCGCTAAGGGCGTGGACGGCGGCGCGGTTCGCCTGCTGGGCTCCTACGCTTCCTAAGGACGCTTTCTGCAGTAGATCGCGAGCGCCAGTTTGCTGGTGCTGATGATTCGATAGGCCGGGGCGGTCACCCATGCGGTGGCCGCCCCGGCCTTTTGTGTGCCTACCGGCAGGGTGTGCTGTCAGCACTGCCAGCTATGAGCGCCACCAGATTTTTATTTATTTTCACGCGTATTTCGGTTGGTTTTTATCTTTTAATATCAACCGCATTTTTAATGCATTTGAGTGCTTACACCATGGTGTTAAAACATTTACTTATCACCCCGCTCTTCAAGGGGCACTACACAGCTCACCTCATATACCTAAACCTTCAAGCTTCACTTACATAAACCCTCAATGATGAGGCGCTATTCAGCCTGTGCGGGTTGATTTTCTGCACATTAACCCGCGAAAAATGCTTTAAACATTCCTAAAGCTCACCCTGAGGTGATACCTTAGAAATGTACGTTGGACACCGTCCAAAAAGAGTTCTTCCGGTACGAAAAAGGGCTAAAGAAACGCTATTCCCTCACCCCATTCACTACTTCAGTGCGCCCAAAAACAGGCCCCTTTTCGCCGTCCCGCAAAAACTCAATACGCACCTTGTGCACTTGCAGACGGAAACACCAGTACACATCACACAGTCCGCATACCACCTACATCAGGAGAACCAGATGAGGCTTCCATACATCGGCGCACGCCGCGCCGAAACACCTCCTCACCGCTACCCCGATAACCGCCGCCACAAGCGCCCCGCACGCGCGGCCATGAGCCTGCTCACCGCCGGCGCGCTCCTCTTCGGAGGCGACCTGCCCGCAGTCCTCGCGCAGGCACCCAGCGACGAAGCCATCCTGGCAGCAGCTCAGGCGGCGCCCCAGATCGAAGGGCCCGTCAGCCCCCTCAATCTGATGAGCAACGGCGCAGCACGCCCTAACACCCCCATCGCGGCAGCCCCCGGCACGCTCCCCCAGCAGGTGTTCGACCGGTTCATCGTCACCTACACCGACGAAGCTAAGCAGCGCAAAATGCTACGCGACGGTGATTGGGACGCAGTCCGCGGCATCGTTGACGACATCATGGACACCGTCGGCGTCGTCAGCGAAGCGCTGAACGTCGACACCAAGTTCCTGCACAATACCTCCACCGATGACGCCGTCATCCAGACCTCCAAAACCCTCAACAAAAATGAGGCAAAGGAGTTCATGGCGAAGGTCGCCTCCGACCCGGACGTAGCTTCCGTCGAACCCGACTACATCAACTACCCCGCCGCAGAAGGCGACATCACCTTCCAGTACAACGACCCGCAGTACAGCAAGCAGTGGAACCTCACCAACCCCACCACCGGCGTTCAGAACACCGGTAACGCACGCCTGCGCCGCGGTGCAACCGTGAAAGTCGCCGTACTCGACACCGGCTACGTACCGCACCCCGACCTGGTCACCGGCATGGCGAACGGCTACGACTTCGTCAGCGACCCGCTCAGTGCCCGCGACGGCGACGGCCGCGACCCCAACCCCAGGGATGAAGGCGACTACGCGCCCTACAACCTCTGTAAGGACCAGGCGAACGCCCACACTTCCACCTGGCACGGCACCAGTGTTGCCGGCATCATCGGTGCCCGCGGCAACAACGGCATGGGCATGGTTGGTGCCGCCGACCTCGCCCGCGTGCAGCCCGTGCGCGTGCTGGGCCGATGCGGTGGCCGCACCTCCGACATTGCCGACGCCATCATCTGGGCTGCCGGCGGACACGTTGACGGGGTGCCTGATAACACCTACCCCGCCAAGATCATCAACATGTCTATCGGCACTGTGACCCGCTGCCCCGCCGCTTACCAGCGCGCGATCGACATTGCCCGCTCCAAGGGCGCACTCGTGGTCGCCGCGGCTGGTAACGGCAACACGGAAGCCTCCAAGTACGCGCCCGCCAACTGCATGGGCGTTATCACGGTTGGCGCAACCACCAAGGCTGGCACGCGAGCGTCATTCTCGAACTACGGCACGAGGGTTAACATCTCGGCGCCGGGTGAGAACATCCTCACCCTGTCCATGAAGAGCCTTAACCGCCCGGATTACACCAAGTTCAGCTACGACTACGAGAGCGGCACCTCCATGGCGGCACCGCACGTCTCCGCTCTGCTGGCGCAGCAGCTGGTCAACGGCACTTCCATAACCACCAAGCAGGTCGAGGAGGCGTTCACCCTCGCGGGGGGAAACCGCATCAAGTGCGATAAGTATTTCTGCAGCCGAGGCATTATCAACAGCTTCAACCTGGCTAAAAAGGCTGGAAACCTGGACGCGAACGGCAAGGTGACCTTCCTGCGACCGCGCAAGATCATTTCTAAGGGTCTGAGCGCCGGAGCGTCTCACACCAAGATTGCGGACGACACCGGGGCCGTAGCCACCACCGAGGAAAACCGCACCGATGCCCACAGCCAGATTCCTGACGACCGGATTCCCGGCGCCCCCGCGATGGAAATCCCCGAAGATGCCCAGGTCTACGACCTGAACGGTGACGCCGAACCCATCACCCAGGACGAACCGCTGGTCACCAACCCCGCGCAGAAGCCCCGCGAGGTCAATGAACAATAAGCTATCCGCTACGGACGCCACACCAGGCCCAGCCGACAGCGCATAGCGAAGCCCCCGATGAGAACTCATCGGGGGCTTTTCACGTCTACAACGAGGTTCGGCTAGTGGCGATAACTAGCGGTGGTTACCGGTCGCGAAACCCAGGTATCCGGTGTTCGGGTAGCCGCTGCTCGGGTAGGTATTCGCAGAAGCACCGTACCACGAGCGGTAACGGGGAGTGTGGCCGTGACGCGGACGCGACGGGTACGAGGGGCGAGTGACCGGGCGGGACGGGCGAGTCACCGGACGGGTAGCTTTAGGAGCAGGGGTCACCTTAGGTGCCGGAGTTACCTTAGGCGCGGGGGCCTGCTGACGCTTGGCGTCCTCTTCAGTCTTCTTGCGGGCTGCCTCTTCAGCTGCCTTCTTACGTGCGGCCTCCTCCTCAGCCTTCTTGCGTGCCGCCTCAGCCGCAGCAGCATCGGCAGCCTCACGGTCGGAGCGGACCTGCTGAACCGCACGCGCCGCATTCACAATGCCGGAACCGCACGCGGACTGGTCGCACTCAACACCCTGAGAGGTGGACTGCAGAACCTTCTTCGCCTGAGCGTACGTCAGCTTCGGGTCGACCGCCTTCATGAGCGCCACAATACCGGCAACATGCGGTGCCGCCATAGAAGTGCCCTGGTACTCGGCGTAGTCAGCCTTACCGGGAGCGGTCTTACCTGCGTTGAGGGTGGAGAGAATACCACCACCCCAGTAGCGGCGGTCGCCACCGGGTGCGCTCACATCCACGCGGGAGCCGTAGTTGGAGAAGTAGGAGCGCTTGCCGTTCTTATCGGTTGCGCCAACGTTGATGACGTCCTCGCAGTTGCCGGGGCTAGACTTCGAGGCGTCAAAGTTGTTGTTACCCGCTGCGACGACCACGATGGAGCCGCGCTTATTCGCCTGAGCAATCGCCTGGCGGTACGGGGTGGTGCAGGTGCCCTCGCTACCGATGGACATGTTAATGACCTGGGCGGGGTTCTGGTTTGCGGGTACGCCGCGCACGCTACCACCGGCAGCCCAAATAATGCCGTCGGTGATGTCCGAATCGAAGCCGCCGCAGGCGCCCAGAACGCGCACGGGCACGATCTTCGCCTCGGGTGCCACACCGGCGATGCCCTCGTTGTTGTTTGCGATAGCGGCGATAGTGCCCGCCACATGGGTGCCGTGCCAGTCGGAGGCGGTCGCCTTCGAACCGGTGAAGCACTGGTTATCTACGGTCCAGTTACCGGCATCGGTCGGGTCGGAGTCGCGGCCGTCGCCGTCATTGGAGAACGCCGACTCGGCAATGAAGTCGTAGCCGGGCAGCACGTTAGCGTCCAGGTCCGGGTGGGCGGTAATGCCGGAGTCCAGCACCGCCACGGTCACACCCTTGCCGCGGGTGGTGCCCCACGCCTCCAGCGCGGAGACGCCCTTCTCACCGGTGAGGGACCACATGCGGTTCATCTTCGGGTCGTTGATCTTGACGGTTTCTGCGGTGCTATCCACGGTGGCGTAGCGGCGCATATCGGGTACTACGGAGGCGACCTTGGAGTTCGCGCTTAGGGCGTTCATGTACTGCTGCGCCTGGGCGGGGGTGAGCTCCGCGGAGGTGGTGACCACGCTGGCATCCAGCGCGGTGGAGCGGACGTAGCTGGTCTTAATGTTCAGTAGCTCGTCAATGCTCTGCACCTCGGAGGTGATGCCCGCGTAGAGTGCGTCGGCCCAGGTTGCCTGCTGGGTGCCGGCGGCTGCGGACCAGTCGATCTGGTCTGCGGTGGCATCGGTGGAGGCGGCGTTCTTCGCCTCATCGGTGTAGGTGATGATGAAGCGGTTGTACGCCACGGGCGCGGCCTGCGCGGTATTGGAGATCTGGGCGGTGTTAGAAGCCTGTGCCGCCGCAGATGCCTTGGGCTGGGTAGCCTGCGCGGCGTTAGAAGGCTGTGCCGCCACGGCGGGGATCACGCTTGCCGAGAGCAAGCAGGTTGCGGTGACGAAGCTCAGCAGGGAACGCTGTGAGGAGCGTGCCTGCGAGGGGCGAGCAATGCGAAGCATGGACGTCCTTGAGGTGAGTGGTACCGGGTGCGCACGGTGCGGCGTAGCGTTGCCGACTCGCGTTGAGGGCGTGCGCTCGGTACGAGTGAATACGGAAGAGTGAGGTGTGGTGCATTGTGTGGGCTGTGAATTGGTTTCACAATGCGCATGCGCGGGTACGCACCGTGAGATACTCTAGCACCATTTCGGGTTACTTTATGAATAAAATAACCTTTGTGATGCAGATCATTTTATGCAAAGATGAGCGAAACTTAAATCTTTACTTTAAGGCACCAGAATACCTCGACTAGGCATTTCTTTATCTGCATTTACATGAAAGAAAAATCTCATTATTTACGCCACACTATCGAGTTTTAGCCGCTATATACCTGGAAAAAGGTGCTAGGATAGCGATATCTCACCACATAAACTACTTCCGAAGAACTCCCGCACGGGGGTTTTAGAGAAAAATACACATCAATGCAGTGATGTGCATTTTCTTTTTCTATTCGCTCCTCACAAGCAAATACACAAAAGAATGCAGATATTTTCTCGAAGGTGCATTTATGTGGGTGAATAACCAACCCACTTGCCGCTTCCGGCACTCACATACGCAAAGGACCCCGATGTCTTTTACCACTCACCCCTCAGCACGCGGCATCGCACGCACCGCACTGAGCCTGGGTACTGCAGCAACACTCGTCGCAACCCTGGGCGCACCCGCATCCTTCGCGGCACCCGCAAAGGCTAACAGCGCCGAACGTGCCAAGGCGCACACCACCATCTCCTCCCTCAGCTCCAAGCAGCAGAAGGCAGGCTTCAACCGCTTCGTTATCACCTACACCGATAGCGCACTAAACGCGGGCGGCGTCAACTGGGCAAGCCCCGCAGGCACCCAGGTCGCCACCTGGAGCGACTCCCTCTACCAGGGCCTCACTTCCGAGGTGAAGAGCGTCGACGACCTCTTCAAAATCAAGACCAACTACGTGCGCACCACCGCCCAGAAGGCAACCGTGGTGACCGTCTCCTCCAAGCTCACCGCAGAGCAGGCGGAGAAGTACATGGCAACCCTGAGCTCCAACCCCTCCGTCGCATCGGTTGAGCCCGACCTGCTGCGCCGCTCCACCGCGCGCACTCGTACCGCCACCACCTCCAAGGTGGCTCAGGTAGCTCAGGCCGCTCAGGCGTCGAACCAGGTTGTAGCGCCCAACGATACCCTCTACCCGCAGCAGTGGAACCTGCACGGTACCAAGGGCCTGGGCGCGCCCGAGGCGTGGAAGACCACCCAGGGTGCTGGCGTGACCGTTGCTGTGATTGACTCCGGCATCGTCAAGCACCCCGACCTGGACGCGAACGTTCTGCCCGGCTACGACTTCATCACCGAGCCCTCCATCGCCCGTGACGGCAACGGCCGCGACTCCGACCCGACCGACCAGGGCAACTGGGAAGAAGCGGGCGTCTGCGGTGCTGACTCCGAGGCAAGCGAGTCGAACTGGCACGGCACCCACGTTGCCGGCTCTATCGCCGCAATTATGAACAATAAGCGCGGTATCGTCGGCGTGGCGCCCTCCACCAAGATCCTGCCCGTGCGTGCTCTGGGCATGTGCGGCGGCTATGACTCCGACATTGCGGATGCAATGGTCTGGGCAGCTGGCGGCACCGTTGAGGGCGTTCCCGCGAACTCCAACCCCGCCAAGATCATTAACCTCTCCCTCGGCGGCGAGGGCACCTGCCCCGCAACCTACTCCAAGGCTATTGCTGAGGTGAACAAGCGCGGCGCGATTCTCGTCGTTGCAGCTGGTAACGACGGTCAGGACACCTCCAAGGTCGCTCCGGCTAACTGCGGCGGCTCGATCGTGGTGGGCGCTACCGACCAGGAGGGTAAGCGTAGCGACTTCTCCAACTACGGCAAGCTTGTTGATGTGAGCGCCCCCGGTAGCGGCATCATGTCCACCGTGGATTTGGGTACCACCGTGTCCACCGGCGCAGGCTACACCGAGTACGACGGCACCTCCATGGCTGCGCCCCAGGTTGCTGGTGTGATTGCTCTGATGAAGTCCGTGGATCCCTCGCTGACCGCTGAGCGCGCAAAGCAGATTCTGAAGCAGAGCTCCAAGCCGCTCACCTGCGATGTGAACGCATGCGGCTCCGGCATTGTGAACGCGGCGAGCGCACTAGCTATGGTGCAGGGCAAGAAGGACCCGAACCCTGCTGCGAAGCCCTGGCCGAAGCGTGCCCCCAAGCACCCGACTCGTGCGGCACGTGTTGGTTACGTGACCAACCCGGCTGTTAACCACAACCCGCCGTTCCTGATTACTGCTCACGGCCTGATTCCCGGCCAGTAATCGGCGCGTTATCCTTTAGAAGCCGGTGAGCCAATAGGCTTCTGAAGGCCAATATGCACAAAAAGCCCCCGTTGAGTTTTCAGCGGGGGCTTTTCGTGAACAGAATGCTGCCACTTGTGGTGCGGTAGCTTGCATCTCCCACCCACCCTCACGACTGACGAGTGGGAGAAGTTTTGTAGGTAGCCCCTAGCGAACTAGCCACTAGTGAACTGGCCGCCAGGGTATGCGAACTAGGGGCGTACCTGGGAGGCGGGCACACCGGTACGAATACCGGCAGCCTCCATGCGAGCGGACTCGTAGCTCACCGCACGCAAACCCGAGGGTGCGTGAGTTGCCACTGCCTTCTCTCGCGTATTTTCCTGCCACCGAGTGGGTAGAAAGACCCAGCGGCGCTGAACCGCGAAACTGACAGGGATCAGAATCAGTTCGGTCAGGATCTTGGCGACCAGCAGGGACGCACCCAAGCCGGTCAGAGCTTCCATCAGAGCCGCGTTGGCGGCGAGGATGCCCACCGCCAGCACGGTGTAACGTACCAGCGAGGAGGACGCGGAGGGGCGTGCGCCTCCGTCGTGCATGAGCATTCGGTTGACGGTGAAGTTCGTCAGCGCCGAAATGATGCGGGCGCCGACCACGGCCGCCAGTAGCGGAACGCCCATGCCCACCAGGACGAACAGGGCGATAGCGTCCACGAGGAAGCCTGTCAGGAAAGAGGAAGCCAGGAAGGCAAGCAACGGTGCGTAGATGAGCGCTGAGTCCTGCAGCGGCCTAAAGTGGCTGGTCGGGTTGCCGGGCTCGTAGACCTTCACGATGGGCACCTGCACAAGGTCCACATCCGCGCGGGTTGCGCGCAGCAGCATGGAGAACTCGTACTCGTACTTATCGCCGGGAATCTGCAGCAACCAGTCCAGGATTTGCGGGGTGAAACCGCGCAGACCGGTCTGGGTATCAGCCACGCGGGCGCCGGTCGCCAGGGCGAAGAAGCCTACGGTTGCGCTGTTACCGATTTTGGAGCGCAGCGGCACCCTAGTGCCTTCTTTGCCGGCGTTCGGGTCGGGCTTGGTACGCACGCCGAGGATAATGCTCTTCTGCCCTGCCGCCGCCGCGGTTTCGGTGCGCACACCCACACGGAAGATGTCGTGGGGTAGGTGCTGGCCGTCCGCGTCGGCGGTGACGACGACCTCGCCGGGGCGGTTTGCTTTCGCCCAGGCGATGCCGGTGCGCAGTGCCGCACCCTTGCCCTTGTTGGCGGGGTGGGTCTGCACGGTCACGCCGTCGATGCGCAGTTCGGTAAAGATCGGCGCGTAGGTGCTGCCGGATCCATCGTCAATCACGAGGATTTCGGCGCTAGGGTCCTGTTCGCGCAGGGCCCGGGCAAGGCGGACCAGCGATTGGTCCGGCTTGTAGGCGGGTATCAGGATAATCACGATGCGCTCCCTGCAATGTAGAGGATGTCGCTGGTGCCGCGTTCCTTGGTGCCACCCTGCGGGCGGTTGACCAGCTGATTGTTGAAGACCATGGCGGAGGAGCCACCACCGTCCAGGTTGTAGGCGCTGACGCAGCCGAGGTCCTTGAACATCTGGGCGAACTCGGGCATGGTCACGCCGCGCGAGTAGTTGGTGGAGCGGCCGTCGACCACGATGAAGACCAGATGGTTGGTGCCGAGTACGCCCACGCCGGTTCGCGGCTGGTTGCCCTGGATGGAGTGGTTACCGAAGTTGGTGTCCACCTCGACGCTGTCGATGCCCTCGACGATTGCGGAGTCCTTGACCAGTGCGGGGCCGAAGGAGAGGGTGTTCCACACGCCTTCGCTGACGAGGGTCTGGGCGTTGGTTGCGGTTTCGTCGTAGAGCTTGACGGAGCCGTTGCGGTAGAATGCGAGGCCCTCGCGAGCGCCGGAGTCACGGTAGACAACACCGTTTCGAATCACGATGCCGGTGGTACGGAAGCCATAGTAGTCACCGTTGATTGCCCAGATGCCGTTGTGTTCGGAGGCAATGTTCGAGGGGGTGTCGATGATGTTCTGGCCGAACTTGTTGTTGGCGAAGGCGCTTCGCAGCAGGGTTGCGTTGTCGAGCTTGATGTCTGCTACGAAGGAGACGACCGCATCCGAGCCGCTACCGGTGGTGTTGGAGGTGATGGTGATCGAGCCTTCGTTAGCGGTGAGGCTCTGACCGTTGACCTTCACGCCGGTCAGTTCGGTGGGGTCTGCGGTAGCGGAGCCAGAGGCGCTTGCGTTCGCCTGGGCTGCTGCCGCCTCGTAGGCGGTGGTGTCTTCAATTTCGGTGTGCTCTGCCAAGTAGCGGTTGTACGCCCAGCCTGCGCCGCCTCCGACTACTGCGAGTGCGCCGATGCCGCCGCCGATGAAGATTCGACGGGTGAGCTTCTTCTTGGCTAGCTTCTGCTCTGCGGCGGTTTGCGCTGCGTTAGCTTGTTCTGCTGCGGTCTGGGTGGCCTGGTCAATGTTCTGAGTCATGTTCTGTTCGTTGTTCATGTCTCTAGAATGCTGGTCTATTCTCTGTGCCAGGCATGACTAAGCTATGCAGAAGCTATGTATGCTTATTCATTTCAAACTTTTTTATTACTGACTATGCTCTATTACCAAGTAGAGCTATGCGTACATATGTATAAACATGTGTATTGGCTTTGTGCTCCGCACAGTTATGCCCCCCCTGGGCTGCCCCTCCTCGCGCATCCACCCGGGTGTATCCGCCTGAGTGCATCCGCACAAACCGCGGGCACGAAAAAACCGGCTGAGCACCCCAGGCGGGGCCTCAAGCCGGTTCATCATCTGTCGAATACGCTCGGTCGATATGCACCGAATCGTTCCGCGTATTCTTTATGCCTCATCCTCGTAGGACGCGTACTTTTCTGCGTATGCCGAGTAGTCGTCCTCGTCGTCATAGCGACGGCGGGACGAATCGGAGGACTTCGTATTCTTCGCGCTGCTGAGCTCGCGCTCGAGTGCGCTGTAGTCGGTCTCGGGGCTGAAGTACTTCATCTCCCGAGCCTGCCTTGTTGCTTTAGCCTTCTGACGGCCGCGCCCCATGGCGTGACCCCCTCTTTCATCCTGTCCGAGGCGAACAGCACGCGTGGCGCATCGCTCTCGGATCGTTCAACAGTCTTTACTACACTATAGAGTACCCTGTTTCAGCCCTGAATGTCTCGCTCAACGGCACCTATTTTGCGTATCATGACACTTCTTCGCACCGGAACAACCGTTTTATTTTGCACCCGCGGCTTTTTATCCCAGACGCCACACACCCTATATAACACGTAGCCCCGCACCGGATATATCACTACATCCGATGCGGGGCGAGTGTCTCTGCCTCCGGCTCACTCACAAGACCGGTTCAGAGAGGGTACCGTGCAGGTCATGACATCCCGCACGGGGTCTAGGGAGGGCGCCCCCGCTTAGCTTGCGGTAAAGGAGCCCAGCGAGGTGGCGTTAGAAGCCAGGGTGGCGCTGAAGGCATCCACACTATCGGTGGTGGTGTACACGGTGTAGCTCTCGCCCTTGGTGATCTTGGAGCTGGAGACCAGGATCAGTGCGGTGCTGGAGTTAGTCACCTTGTAGTTCGCCACCACGTTACCGGAGGAGTCGGTCACCTGTACGGTGGTGCCGGCGCTCAGGTTCGATACGTTGCTGATCTTCACGTAACCGCTGGTGGAGGAGGTGGAGGGAGCCTCGAACATGTCACCGGAGTTAGCCGCGGTCACGGTCGCGCCGTTGAGCAGCAGGTTACCGTTGGTGTCCAGGGATGCGTTACCGCCGGTGAAGGGGCCATTCACAATCAGGGTGCCACCCGAGAGGGTTGCCGTACCGTTGGAGTCGATGCCGTCGCCGTTCGCGTTCACGGTGACGGTACCGCCGCTGATGTTGATGGTTGCGTCGACGACCTCGAAGGTGCCGCCACCACCCATGCCGCCACCTGCGCCACCGCCAGCCGGGGGCTGACCCATAGTGCCCGAGGGAGCCTGACCACCTGCCGGGGCCTGGCCACCCTGTGCCGCATTACCCTGTGCAGTTTGCTTGCTCTGGGTGGTCTGCGTGGTGGAGGTCGAAGCCGACTCGGTGCTAGTCGAGGTGGTGCTGGTCGTGGTGCTGTACGAGGCGTTGATACCGTCATCGGAGCTGGTCACGTTCACGGTGCCGTCCAGAATGTTGATGTACTGCGCCTCGATACCCTCGTTCGCCTGGGTAATGTTCAGGGTACCGCCGGAGATTTCAAGCACGCGCTCAGCCTTGAAACCGTCATCACCTGCAGAGATGTTCACGGTACCGCCGCTCAGGCGTACCCAGCCGCGGTTGCCGTCGGTGTCATTGGTTGCCTTGATGCCGTCCTTGGTTGCGGTCACGGTGATGGTGCCGTCCAGGATATCGACGTAGTCCTTACCCTTGATACCGGTGTTTGCCGCGTTCACTTCCAGAGTGCCGGAGACAATGACCAGGCCATCAGAGGTGTGGATACCCTCTTCGTACTTACCTTCAACCTTCAGGGTGCCTTCGCCCGCCAGGGTCAGGTCACTCTTGGAGTAGATAGCTGCGTCGGGGCTGCCGCTGGCGGTATCCGAGTAGGAGGAGCCGTCAGAGACGGTGTTGGTGGTGCCCGAGGCGGTGTAGATAACGACCTCGTCCGCCTTAACCACGTTGATTGCCGCGCCGGTGGAGTTGGTGATGGTCGCGTTGTTCAGGATCAGGCGGACCATATCGCTGTCGGCAGCCTCAACCTTGATCTGGCCCTCGTAGGTGCCGGTGAGCTTGTAGTTACCCGCCTTGGTGATGGTGATGACGCCGTCGCTGACGGTCACGCCGTCGGTCGCGGTCGGGTTCGAAAGATCGATAGTAACTTCGCTGGAGGAATCCCAGGTGACGTCCTTCGCGGAGTAGTGGGTGTCCTCTGCGAGCTTCGCGCCGCTCTTCACGTCGGTGGAGAAGGAATCTGCCACCTTCGACGTGGTGTCCGAAGTGCTCGAAGCGGAGGCGGTAGTTGCGCTCGAAGCGCTGGCATTCGAGGTCGAGGTTGCCGAGCAACCGGTCAACGCCAGGGCTGCCAGGAGGGTAATGGAGGTTGCGCTCTTAATCATATTGCTCTTTTTCACGGGTTTTCCTTTGTGTTTGGGTGACTACTCGCGTAGAGCCAGCGCCACAGGGGTAAGACGTATGTGAAATGTGAATATGTGTGAGAGCAGTTATTGCCTGTGTGGGGCGAATAAAGCCGGTGTTGTGTTCGGTTCGGGGGTTTATAGATGAGGGGCTGGGGTGCGGGTAAGGTAGGTGCGCTACCCTACCCGCACATCCCGGGTTGCCGTTTTAGGCGGCTGCAAAACGCTCGGTCAGCAGCTTCTGGTAGTCCTCTTCGGTCATGTCATCCACGTTGAGGCGGATGCCGTTGACCGGTTCCAGGTGCATCCAGTTCTTCAGGGTTTCAGCCCACTTATTGCTTGCCAGCTGCGGGTTCAGCGCCGCCATACCGGTTGCGAACTTGGAGATCTTCGCGGGGGTGACGCCAGCATCCCAGAGGTGCTGGTCTGCTACGGAGGGTTCCACACCGGACTTGGTTTCGATGATGACCGCGTTCGGCAGGCCGTAGGTGGTTCCGACCAGGTTGCCGTGGTAGTTGCGGTAGTTCACGCCCGCCATGAGGATGTTCTCGGACAGGGGCGTCCAGGTCAGGTTGGTGTCTACCGTCATGCGGGAGGCGACCGGGTTCTTCTCGCTCTGCGGCAGGAAGACCGTGGTGCGGCGGTAGCCGGTGGTCAGAACCGCCTCCAGCTTCTCGACCGGGCCGGCGAGGATATCGCCGAGCGCTACGGTGATGTACTCGTGGCCTTCCGCGGTCAGCGTATCGCGCTTCTCGAAGGTGTACGGGATACGCTTCTTGACGGTCATATCCTGCTCACCGTCGGTCTTGACCTCCAGGAAGGTCAGCTCCGAGTCCAGGTAGCTACGGGTACGAATCTTGAAGGTGTCGTCGCGGCTGTAGGCTGCCGAGTGGTAGCTCTGCATCTGCGGGGTGTCGAAGTAGACCGAGTCGTAGGCGAAGTCGCGCTGGCCCTTGATTTCCATGACGGAGGCGTCTGCGTCGAGCGTGGCGAGTACCTTGGCGGCGGTTTCTGTGTCGACAATGTACTTGCGGTCCACGCGGGTCTGCATGGCTGCCTTCTCGTTCATGGCTTCGAGGCTGATGCTCTTCCACTCTGCGGGGATGATGTTTGCGGCTGCGTTAGTCATGGGTCTTTGTCCTTCTGGGGTGCCGCCCGGCGCGTATTGGGCTGTGCGCTGGGGGCGGCGTGTCGTGGGTATCGGAGATGTTTGTGCAGTAGGAGTGAATCGGAGGCTTAGATACCGGCTAGTCTTATTTGCCTACCGGGGTGCGCTGGAGCGGAACCATCCGAGTGTCCAGCGTGGCGTGCGCCTCGGCGGTAGGTGCTACCGGCTGGCGGGTTGCGCTAATCTGTGACGCTGCCGCCTCCACTGCCGCGGGGGTGCCACCCTCGGGGGTTTCTTTGGGCTGGTAGGTGACGGTGGCGCGGGTCAGGTTGTTCACCATGTCCAGCTCGGTGATCTTCACCGAGGTGACGGTGTAGCCCAGGTGCTTGCTCAGGTAGCTCTTGAGTTCTTCCTCGTCGCTGATGGCGCGATCGGCGGTAACGGTCTGAGTCAGTTCCTTAGAGGTCGGGGCGCTACGCGAGTCGAGGATTGCAATCAGGGCGACCAGGGTAGCCATGAGGCCGAAGGCGATGTACGCCGGGCTGATATTCACACCCGCGATCATGCCAACCGAGAGAGCCACGAAGTAGTAGCCGACTTCGCGCTGGCTCAGGGCGGTGGAACGCAATCGGATAATCGACAGGACACCGAAGAGGCCCATACCCATGGCGGATGCGTTCGATCCGGCGGATACCAGCGCCACCGAGACGGTGAAGATGCCGGCGTTAATGACCGCGTAGGAAATCATCAGTTCACGGTTGCGGTGCCGCACCATGTAGAGGGTGCAGAGGGCTGCGATGGCTATCGCATCGGCAAGCGCCATGATGAGGATGTTCATTGGGTTCTCCAGATTCGTGTCGTGATATCCGCTGTGCTCTTCGCTGTCTGTTCTTCAGCTCGGTGCTGTGCGTTTTTCGTTTTCTGCTTGGTATCTAGATTCCCGGTTGAAGCTGTGTTTGCCCTGTGTCACTCTTAACTTAGAGTTAAGTGTTCACCATCTCACATAAAATAACTTGTCAAGGGCTCACGTGCAGATAATTTATCCTTTTTCGTACACTGCTCCACCTAGCCTCAACAGCCTGCAAAGGCACAAAAAATGGGCTCCCTCCGATACGGAGGGAGCCCATAAAAGCAGCTAAAAACTTAGCGACTAGGCGTTATTATGCCTTCTTGCGCATGCGGGTTGCCACGATGGTTGCGCCACCAGCACCCAGAGCAATCAGACCCAGGCCAGCAGCGGTCATCGCGTCGGATGCACCGGTCTTAGCCAAGGAAGAAGAGCTCTTGGAGGATGCGTTGGAAGAACCGGAGCCCAGGTTGTCGTTCGAGCCGGAGCTCAGCGAAACGCCGTCGGACTTGGAGTTCTCGTAGTTCGGCTGCTCCTCGCAACCCTTTCCGTCACCATCAGCGTCGAACTTCTCGCGGAAGTCCGGGTCGCCCTTGTAAATGGGGCCGCCACGGTCTGCCCATACGTCAGCGCAGTTCTGGTACTTGTAGGCCTTCTCATCCTTTGCGGAGGAGTCGGATGCCTGGTCAGACTTCTGCTCATCAGACTTCTGCTCTTCGGCAGGCTTCTGATCCTCGGCGGGCTTAGTTTCCTTAGCGTCCTCAACTGCGGGAGCGGAGGTCTCGTCAGCAGGCTTGGGAGCCTCAGTGGTCGGATCCTGGGTCGGAGCCGGGGTCGAGTCCTCGGAGGGGGTCGGAGTCGGGTTCTCGGTGGGAGCCGGGGTCGGGTCCTCGGTAGGAGCGGGGGTCGGGTCCTCGGTAGGAGCGGGGGTGGGCGCCTCAGAGGGAGCGGGCTGCTCTGCAACCTTAATGGTCACGGTAGCTGCCTTACCGCCACGGGGAACGTCGCCATCCTTCAGGGAGCCGGACAGCAGGTAAATGTCAACGGAAACGCTGCCGTGCAGCTCTTCCTGCCAGGGGATAGTAACGGAGAAGTTACCGGCCTCGTCAGCGTGGATTTCCAGGTAGTCCTGGCCGTTAATCTTGACGGCGCCCTTATTCAGCTTCAGTGCCAGAACGGAACCGGAGGTGCCGTCAGCGGTCTTGAAGCCCTCGCCGCCAATGTTCAGACCCTGACCCTCAACCCATACGTCGGGGGCGATGAACTGTGCGGAGTCTGCGTAGGTGTGGACGACCTGAGGCACACCTTCAACAGCGAAGGTTGCGGGGACGGAAGTAGCAACGAGACCACAGCCGATGAGTGCGGTGGCGCCGATGCGTGCAATATTGTTTCGAATGTTCATGCCCCCATTCTAACGAGCGAAGCTTAGGATACCGGCCCCCAAGACGTCAATTTATCATGACCTAACTCACAAAATATATTTTTCTTGAAGGTTTCTTGAAGGCATGGTTGAACTATATAAGCCTTTTGCACCACCGTGCACCCCTAAAGCTTTAACCCGGCATTGAAAAAACTAACAAGTACATACCCCACCCCATCGGCACAACCCAGCAGCAAAAACCACCCCGTTAAACGCGAAAATCCCCTCCACCCAAACGCTCAAAAGCATCCAGGGGAAGGGACCCTCACGCACCACCCCACCGGGCGGCGGCAATAGTTTTAGGAGTTCTTGCGGTTGCGCACAGCAGACACGCCAGCAACACCCAGACCCAGAGCTACCAGGCCCATACCAGCAATGGTAAAGGCATTGGAAGCACCGGTATTAGCAAGGGAAGAGCGCTGAGCGCGGCTAGAAGTGTAGCTGCTCGAAGCGGAGGAAGAACCCAGGTTGTCCAGACCGCCAGAGTTTCGGGAAGAAGAACCCGAAGAAATATTGGAGGAGGAGGAACCGTCGGTCACCTCACTATTGATAACCTCGCAGCCCCAATCATTCTTGTCGTTGTCGAACTTCTGGCGGAAGTCCGGGTGGCTCTTATGGATGGGTGCCAGGCCAGCGGCCGCCACCTCTGCACAGTTCGCAAAGCGAGTGCTCTCAGCCGAAGCGGTCACCTGCTCGGTAGCGGAGGTGGAACCACCCAGCTGATCCTTCGCATCGTTCGCAACGGATGCGTTCTGATCAGCAGCAGCCGAAGCCGAAGCAGTCGCCGAAGCGGAGGGGGTAGCCACCACAGAAGCGGAAGCCGACGCGGTAGCCGAGGGGCTCACCGACGCAGTGGCGGAAGCCTTCTCATCGGCGCGGTTCTTAATCTCAGCATCCACGGAGGCAACAACCTCATCAGCGGCAGTAGCCGAAGCAGTAGCCGAAGCAGATGCGGTAGCCGATGCGGAAGGCGCCACAGAAACAGAGGAGGTAGCAGTAGCGGAGGGGGTAGCCACCACAGAAGCGGTTGCCGAAGCGGAAGCGCTCACAGAAGCAGATGCAGTTGCGGAGGGGGTTGCTTCCTGAACGGAACGAGCCTCAATCTTCACGGTGGCTGCCTTGCCGCCGCGAGCGGTGTCGTTGTCCTTCAGGGAGCCGGAGAGCAGGTAGACGTCCACGGAGACACGCTCGTCCAGGTCATCCTGCCAGGGAATGGAAACGGAGAAGTTGCCCTTCTCATCAGCCTGAACTTCCAGGTAGTCCTTGCCGTCAATCTTAACGGAGCCCTTGTTCAGCTTGATAGCGATGATGGAGCCGGAGGTGCCGTCCTGGGTCAGGAAGCCCTCGCCGGTAACCTTCAGGGTTTCGCCCTTGTACCAGACCTCAGAAATGTGAGAGGTTGCCTTGTCGGAGTAGACGTGGGTAACGGACTCTTCACCGTTCTGAGCGAACGTTGCGGGGATTGCGGTGACCACCAGACCGCAACCAATCAGGGCGGTGGCACCGAAGCGAGTGATAGTGTGTCGAATGTCCATCCCATCATTTTATCCCCGCGTGGTGGACATACCCGCCTGTCCAGGGGCTATTTGCAATGACTTGCAACACAAAATAGCACTTTTGTGCACTTACCCTTGGGTTGGTGCACGCGCGGCAATATTCGCCAGAGAAACAGCGTTCGCCAGAGAAACAGCATGCGCAGAAGAAATAGCGTTCACCGGAGAAACGCTGCCGCCTAGACCTGTGTAACGGCCTCGGCAACCTTAAACGTCAACGGCGTCGAGCATGAGTTCCAGCCCCTCGCCCACGCCGGTGCGCCACAGGTAGGTTGCCTTCGCATCCGCACGACCCGGGCCGCCATTGATGATAGCGACCGGCTTGCCGGCGCGCAGAGCCTCCAGCACAATCTTGTAGCTGCTCATAACCGCCACCGAGGAACCCACCACCAGCAGCGCCGAACACTCGGCGAGCATGGCGTCCTTGAGCGCCTTACGTTCGGCGGGCACGGACTCGCCAAAGTACACCACATCCGGCTTGAGGCGGGTCGAACCGCAACCGAGGCAGGGCACCATCTGAAAATCGCGGATATAGTGCTCGTCCAGCTCCACGTCACCGTCAGGGTTCACGCGCAGCTCTTCATCTTCTAGGCGCGCCAGGTAGCCGGGGTTCGCCGCGTCCAGGCGCGTATCCAGGCTTTCGCGGCTCTCATCCTGCCCGCAGTCCAGGCACACAATACGGGAGAGGTCGCCGTGCAGCGCCAGCAGGCGGGAGCTTCCAGCGCGGGCATGCAAACCATCCACGTTCTGCGTAATCACGCCGCTCACGGCACCCAGCTGTTCCAGCTCGGCGAGCGCATAGTGGGCGCGGTTCGGTTCGGCGCGGCGCATGCGGCGCCACCCCACGTAGGAGCGCGCCCAGTAGCGTTGGCGGGCGACGTCATCGTAGCGGAATTCCTGGTAGGTCATGGGGCGGTGGTCGTGCAGGGAGCCGCCGGGTCCGCGGTAGTCGGGGATGCCGGATTCGGTGCTCACGCCCGCGCCGGTGAGCACGAGAACCTTACCCGCCTTGAGTAGCTCGGCAATACCCGCGGAGGCGTATTCTTCGTCGTGCGGGGTGGCGTTCTCAGAGACAACACGCTGAATCGAGCGGATTGCGGCACGGTGCACGGAGGCGATTTCTTCGCGCTGCTCACCGGCTGCGGCAAAGTTCTGGTGGTCAGTCCAGCGGTCCATTCTTCTCCTCAATGCTCTGTGTATCAATGCCCTGTGTATTAGCGCTCTGGTACTAGTGCGGTTCAGCGCGGTTCTAACGCGTTAAACGGCTGTGGGGCACCCCCTTTCGAGGGTACCCCACAGCCTATTTCTTATGGTTTCGAACGGGCAAACTCAGCCACAGGCTAAGTCTGCCCAGCTCGTCAGAATTACTCAGCCAGCCGGTTAAGTTTAGTTCTCAGCCTTCTGCTCACGCTCGGAGGTCACCGACAGACCGTCGCTGGCAACGTCCGGGTTCACATCCACGGTCACAGTGTCACCGTCGTGAATAGCACCGGAGAGGATGCCACGAGCCAGGCGGTCGCCAATCTCGCGCTGGACCAGGCGGCGCAGCGGGCGGGCACCGAACGCCGGGTCGTAGCCGGTCTTACCCAGCCACTCCAGGGCGGCGGGGGTGACGTTCAGGGTGAGGCGGCGGTCCTCCAGACGCTTAGCCATGCTCTTAATCTGCAGGCCCACGATCTGGCCCAGGTTCTCAGCCGACAGGGGCTGGAACATGATGA
>ERZ773272.213-NODE-213-length-23720-cov-63.736869_pt1 | contig 23720 bp, 26 predicted proteins | sample MGYA00511891_ERZ773272 | MGnify/ENA primary metagenome ERZ773272 (study PRJEB29015, sample SAMEA2738150) | human oral metagenome | biome: human oral; feature: human-associated habitat; material: saliva | place: China | collected 2198 ...
GAGGCTATCCGGCGGTTTTGTTGTACGGGTTGTAGCTCAATGCCGTGCTGTTAGTTCACTGCGGGCAGGGTGTCGGAGGCGACCTCGGCGATAATGCGCACCACGGTGGATTCGGGTAACTGCGGGATGCCCTGTTCATCGCGTACTACGCCACCAGCGTCACGGTGGGCAGTCATGCCGGTGCCTTCGGTGCTCTCTTCGCCGTCAGCGCGAGTTGCGGGCACGTGCACGAATCCGGCAGGGATGCTCAACCCCAGTTCACGGCTGATGCGCTGGCCCTCGTAGAACACGTGGTTGCACACGTAGGTTCCGGCGGTGTACGAAATCTCGACAGGCTCCCCCGCCGCACGCAGACGCTCAAAGCTGGCGCGCACTGGCAGGGAGGAGAAGTACGCCTCCTGACCGCCCGGAGCGATCGGCTCATCGCAGCGCTGGTCGCCGTCGTTGTCTTCAATACCGGCGGAGTCCAGGTTGATAGCGACCTGTTCGAGGCTGACCACGTCGCGGCCAACCGCCACGCCCAGGCTGATGAGCGCATCGGGCTGCACCTCCTGCAGGGCGGCGCGCAGGGCGGCGCTGGAACCGTCGTAGCTGACGGGCAGCTCGCGGGTGATGACGTTCAAATCCGGGCGCATCCGGGTCAGCAGACGCTGAGCGCCTTCGGCGAGCGCTACGGTGGGGTTCACGGGCACGCCGGGGAACGGGCCGAAGAAGGTCAGCAGCAGGGTGCGTGCCTGGTTGGGGGTGGTTGCCATAGTCAATCTCGTTTTCTGCGGTGGTTTAGCAGCGTTGGTTTTAGCAGTATTAGTTTTATTCAGCAGCGTTCTTTTCGGCAGCGCGGCGCGCCAGGTCCTTGGCGAGCGCCTCCAGCAGCTCTTCGGGGGTGGTGACGATGATGAGCTCGTCCAGGTAGCGTTCGTTGAGCAGGCCGGTGGACGCCATGTAGTGCATGGCGTCGATGAGTTTGTCCCAGTAGCCGTTGACGTTCAGCAGAGCGACCGGCTTGGAGTGAATATCGAGGAACTGCCAGCTGAAAACTTCAAAGAACTCTTCGAGGGTGCCGGGGCCGCCGGGCATAGCGACGAACGCGTCAGCCTTCTCAATCATGGCGATTTTGCGCTGGTGCATGGTGTCCACAATTTCGAGGGTGGTCTGGCCGGGGTACACGCCCTCCAGGCCGACCAGCTTGTGGGTGACCACGCCGTAGACCACGCCGCCGGCGTCCAGGGTTGCGCCCGCGACGGTGCCCATGAGGCCGGTGCGGCCGCCACCGTACACCACGCCAATATTGTTCTGGGCGCAGAGGGTGCCGAGCTCCTGGGCGCGGGTGGTGAAGAGCGGGTCGTTGCCGGAGCGTGCACCGCAGTAGACGGCAAGGTTGTAGTTGGTCTTCTTCATGGTTCTCCTTGGGGTGTATGGGGGGGGCGGGGTGGAGCGCCTCTATGCGTTCTACCCGCGATAGATGTTGTTGTGTTGAGGGTACCGGATGCACCTGTGTACCTCATGTGTGCCACCCGCCAGTTCAGGGGCGTGCGCTGGGCGCTGTGGTTACGAGCGCGGTGGTTACGGTAGCGGGGTGCGCGCCAGTAGCGGGAAGATCTGCTCGGTATTCAGCGGTGCCTGCGCTACAGAATCGGAGGGGCTGCTCATGTCGGGGTTGACCCAGCGTAGCTCAGCGATTTCTGCCTGCGGCACCAGCGTAGCCAGCTGTTCGTGCTGCTCGTCGGTGGGTGCGTATTCGTAGGTTTCGGCGCGTACCGTAAAGCCCGCCTCGTTCAGTGCCGCCGCCTCCAGGAGTCCACGATGGTGCATCCGGGCGGGGTCGGGGGTGAGCCCGATTTCTTCGTTTACTTCGCGGCAGGCGGTCTGTAGCGGGGTTTCCCCCGGTTCGGGTTTGCCGCCGGGCATCATGAACCCGTTGCTGCCTTGCTTGCGCACGGTGAGTACGTGCCCGTCCCGGTTGCGGATTGCTACAGCACACACGTTCACGACGCGGTGCGTGCTGTCGATGGCGCTGTGTTCAGTAACGCTGTGTTCAGTAACGCTATGTTCGGTGGGCTGGGCTGCTTCTACTCGGTTCTGCGGATTCTTCTGCGTGGGCATCTTTCTACCCTAGCATTTCCGTATCCTCCACCCGGCACAGTGCGTATTTGTCTTATTAATCCACCCTAATTGTGTGCCCTGTAGGCGTTGGTTTTACGTAATATTTCGGCGAGTTATCTTATGTCCGGTTCATGCGTTTAGGCGCGTGTTACCGTGTATTTAACCGCGATGTCGCGGTACCGTATACGCACTCAACTTGGCGCGATACAGGAAGAGTGCGGATCACTCAATCACTCATGTAGAAGGAACTTCATGATGGCTAACTCTTCTCGTTCCCGCCGCTACGGTAGCGCTGGCGCTTCTGTTCTTCTTGCCGCGTCGTTGAGCCTGTGCGCTCTGCCTTCTGTTGCAGCGGCTAATACCCCGGATCCGGTGAATCCGCCGGTTATTACGGTCTACAACTACAAGGTTGAGACCAATACCCGTGAGCTGAAGACCGCCCTGCGTCTGAACAAGATTACGCTCAAGGCGACGAAGCTGCCCGCGAAAACTACTGCTTTTTCCCCGGCCTTGCATGAGGCAAACCATAGGGGTTTCCCGTTCCTGAACCCGATCCAGACGGTGCACGTTGCGGGCCCGTTCAAGGATGGTACAGCTACTGCGACCCACTACGTTCCTGGAGAATTGATTGACCCGGCGAAGAACTACAGCTTCGTCGCCAATATCGCCGTTGATGGCCATTATTCGGGCGGCCAGGTGCTGCGCATGGACGTTGTGAAAGATAGCGCCGCACCGGTTCTTCAGGTGGATTCGCCGCGCTTGAACACCAAGGGTGAGACTGTGTTGAAGGTGCGCGGTACCGGCTACACCGGTGAGGCGACCCCGCACGGTGTGCGCGTGGTGGTGTCTGATACGAGTGTGTGGGTTCCCGGTCGTTTTCCTCAGACGGGTATGCGCTTCGTGGCCGAGGTGACCGTACCTGCTTCGCAGATTCACAACGGTGCTTTTGAGACGGAGGTGAAGGTTCCGGCGGATGTTGCGGCAACGCTGAATATCTCTCACAAGTACATTGCGGGCACCATGGCGGCTGGCGTTCAGGGTGCTGAGTACGGCTCGTTTGATGCTCAGAAGCCTCTTGAGCTTTTCGCGCAGGAGCCCGTGGTGTCTGCGGTTCCGACTGATGCGCCGACGGTGGCGCCCCTACCGGAAGCAACCGTGGGTGTAAACCCGACCGATGCACCCACCGTGGCACCCCTGCCCGAAGCAACCATTGGCGTAAACCCGACCGATGCACCCACCGTGGCACCCCTGCCCGAGGCAACCATTGGTGTAAACCCGACCGACGCACCGACCGTAGCGCCCCTGCCGGAAGCCACCGTTGGCGTGAACCCGACTAACGCACCGACCGTAGCGCCCCTGCCCGAGGCAACCGTGGGCGTGAACCCCACTGACGCGCCCACCGTAGCGCCCCTGCCGGAAGCAACCGTGGGCGTGAACCCCACTGACGCGCCCACCGTAGCGCCCCTGCCGGAAGCAACCGTGGGTGTGAACCCCACTGACGCACCGACGGTTCCCGCACTGCCGGAAGCAACCGTGGGCGTGAACCCCACTGACGCGCCCACCGTTCCCGCTCTGCCGGAAGCAACCATCGGCGTGAACCCGACGGATGCGCCGACGGTTCCCGCGCTGCCGGAAGCAACAGTCACTCCGGCGCCGGTTGCCGATAAGACCCCCAACGCTGACAAGCTGGAGGACGCAACCGTAGCGCATCCCAAGAGCAAGCCCACTCAGAGTAAGCCCGCTCAGGAGGCTCCGGTGACCGCCGCCCAATCGGCTAAGGACAGCCTCGCTAAGGATCATCTGGCTCAGGAGAGTAGCCCCAAGAAGGCTACCCTGGCGAACACCGGTGCATCCAGTGTTGGCGTGATTGTTGGCATTGGTGTTGCCGCGATCTGTGCGGGTCTGGGTTTGAGCGTTCTGCGCTCGCGCCGCAGCTCCTAAGAGCTGCAGGGCATACAGCCTAGCTCTCCCGTGTGGAATAAACTGCAGATAGCAAAGAGCCGCCGGCTCCCCTCAGTAGGGGGAACCGGCGGCTCTTTACGTATCAGCTTATTCAATCAGCTGGCGCAGGCGTTCGCGTTACTTCGAAGCCTTCACCTCAATGCCGCTCACGTCAATCTGCTCCAGCGGAATGATGCGGTCACGAGTGACCACGCGGTGTACCAGCCAGACCGCGATAATCACGGGCAGACCAATGTAGGAGCTGAGCACGCCAGCCCAGTCACCGCTCAGGAACGCCTCGTAGTTCTGGCCACCAATCACGACCAGGCACATGAGGAAGGCGATAATCGGACCCGCGGGGAAGAACGGCGCCACGTAGGGCAGATCCTTCAGGCTGTTGCCCTGCTTCAGGTATGCGCGGCGGAAACGGTAGTGAGCCACGGCGATACCCACCCAGGTGATGAAGCCAGCCAGACCGGACACGTTCACCAGCCACAGGTACGCGCCATCCGGCGAGAGCAGCGCGGCGATGAAGCCGATTGCACCGATAGCTGCGGTTGCCAGCAGTGCGTTCATGGGCACGCCGCCGGAGTTGATGCGGGTGAACATCTTCGGTGCCTTACCCTCCTGGGCGAGCGCGAAGAGCATACGAGCTGAAACGTACAGGCCCGAGTTACCGGCAGAGAGCACTGCGGAGAGGATCACGGCGTTCATGATGGCTGCCGCGAAGGCGATGCCCGCACGCTCGAAGATGAGGGTGAACGGGGAGATGTTGATGTTGCCGTCCGCTGCGGTGAGCAGGTTCGGGTCGGAGTAAGGAATCAGGAAGCCGATGACGACCATCGCACCGATGTAGAAGAGCATGATGCGCCAGAACACGCTGGTCAGCGCGCGGGGCACGTCGCGGCGGGGGTTCTCGGATTCACCGGCAGCCACACCGATCATTTCGGTGCCCTGGAAGGAGAAGCCTGCAACCATGAAGATGGCGAGTACGGCGGGTGCGCCGCCGACGAAGGGTGCCTCACCGACGGTCCAGTTGGAGACGCCCGGGGAGCTACCGCCCAGGATGCCGAAAATCATGGCGATACCTGCAATGAGGAAGACGACCACGGTGACAACCTTGATGGTGGCGAGCCAGAACTCACTCTCACCGTAGGAACGTGCCGAGAGGGCGTTGATGCCGGTCAGCAGCACGAGGAATCCTGCCGCCCACACCCAGGATGGGATGTCCGGGAACCAGTACCTCATCACCTCGCCGACGGCGACGAGTTCGGCGGCGACGGTAATCGCCCAGTTGAACCAGTAGTTCCAACCCATGGCGAAGCCGAAGGACGGGGACACGTAGCGTGCCGCGTAGGTCTGGAATGCGCCGGGGACGGGCAGGTGCGCAGCCATCTCGCCGAGGGACTGCATGAGGAACAGCACCATGATGCCGATGAGGGCGTAGGCGAGGATTGCGCCGCCGGGGCCTGCGGTGGAGATGGTCTTACCGGAGGCGACGAAGAGGCCGGTGCCGATTGCGCCGCCGATTGCGATCATCTGCATGTGGCGGGCGGAGAGGCCTCGCTTCAGTTCACCCTCTGCGGGGGTGGCTTCCGATGCAGCGCCGGAAGTCTCTGTAGGCTGTGCCATGTCAGGTCTTCTTTCTGAGGCTATTGCTTCGTGCGTTTGCTAGCGCTCTAGTCTGGTGTCCAGTCTAGTCTTGCTACGGGTGGTGCCGCCGAAGGTTTGTGCCTGGGTCAAGAAATTCTTCAATCATAAGGATTTCTTACGTACCGTAAGTTTTCCTAATCTGAGGGTCAATCCTACTCGCTTTTTAGGCTCTTTTCCACCCAAAACCACAAAAACACAGAAAAACCCTCCCGTACCCGCTTCATCACAAGCGGTACGGGAGGGTTCCCTATCAGGCTAATTCACCCGATCTATTCAGCTCACCCGGCTTTAGTCAGCCAGGTTGTGGAACGAAACGTTCGTGGGGTGCTCCACGGTACGAGAAACGGTGCAGTCCTTCTGCTCGCTGAGCTGAATCAGACGGTCCACCATCTTCTGCGCCTTGGCGCCCTGCTCATCCTCGGGGAAGCGCACATCAAAGTCCACCTCAACGTCGTCGAGGCGCACTGCGCCGTCTTCGGTCTGCTTCAGCGCCGAGGCGAGAACCTCGAACACCTCGGGGGTGGAGCGGCGGGAGGTGCCCGCGTCCACGTCCACGGAGGAGCAGCCGGCAATTGCGGCGAGCAACAGCTCGACGGGGGTCAGCAGGCCCTCGCCTACACCGAAGTCGAGGGTTGCGCCGTTGGCACCGTAGGCACGGTAGCGCAGGCGGTCGATGCGCTCGATCTTGGTCTGGCGGTAGTTGTCGAGTTCGCGGCGTTCCTGCTGGCGCGAGTACACCTTCTTCTGCTCTTCAGCAGTCTGCACGGTGTTGTTCTGCTCAGCGTTGTTCTGTTCAGCCATTGAGGTTCCTTTCGGGTTGTCTGCGCGGTCGCTAGGTTATTCAGCGCCGCGTTGTTTAGCGTCATTCACTATAAGCGTGTTTCTCATATTTTATTCCCGGACTCTTTTTCTCGTCGGTCAACCGGCCGCTCCTATACACTGGAAAACCGCAGTGGAGCTTTGAAGTCCCTCACGCACACAGTAGATTTTTTGAAGAGCACAACAGGCACAAGGAACTCTTTTATGGCACAGACCCCCGGCGCTGAGCATCCCGGCACTGAACGTACGAGCACGCAGAGTGATTTCCGCTTGGCTGTTGCGGATTCTTCCGTGGTGATGCTCGGTATCGCTGTGCTGGGTTTGGGTTTGGGTATTATCCTCAACGCTCACGGCCTGCCGATCTGGACTGCGCCGCTGCTATCTGCTCTAGTTTTTGCCGGTTCGGTGGAGTTTTTGATGGTGGGTATGGTCAGCGCTGGCACGCCCCTGGCGTCGATTGCGTTGACGGTGTTCCTGGTGAATGCGCGCCATCTGGTGTACGGTCTTTCCTACCCGTTGCACAATGTGAAGGGTTTCTGGGCTAAGGCTCTGGCGATTCACACTCTTTGCGATGAGGCGTTTGCGCTTAACTCCGGTCCCGATCGTTATGAGCGTTCGGGGGCGCGCATTCTGTGGGTGAACGTGCTGATTTACGTCTCGTGGATTCTGAGCGTAATCCTCGGGTATGTGCTGGGTGCGAGTTTCCTGAGCAGTCTGAAGGGCGTGGACTTTGTGATGGTGGCTATCTTCACGGTTCTTGCGATGGACGGCTACCGCGCCAACCCGGATCGTGTGACGGCGCTCTTTGTTGCGGTTTCGGCTGCGGTGGCGCTGATTTTTGCGCCGTCCTCGTTCCTGGTGGTGGCGTTGGGTTCGTATGTGGTGCTGCTGCTGGCGCGCTTCCCGGTGGCAAAGCGCCGCGGTACTCTGCCGCATCGTGCTGCGCAGGAGGTGGCGGCTGAGGCTGAAAGCGCCGCAGAGAGCCCAATCGCCACAGCAGAGAGCCCAGCCACCGCCGCTACCGCTGATGCGCCCGCTTCCACACAGCGGTAAGAACGTTACATACGTGTTCAAAACCGGTTAGGATAGATGAGTGGAGCTTTGCTCTCCCCTCTTTCTATTTCTAGGATTCGCATAATGCCTCCCGCGTGAACCTGCGCGGAGGCTCCCAGAGGTTGAGGTACCCCATGACTCAGATGAAAGACACCGCTAAGGAAACTAGCGACGCAGAACGCTGTGCCGCCCCGGAGTAACACCGCACCGGGAGCGGCATCACCCGAGGTCACGCACGAGAACTACTGACGCGCGCAACTACCTGCGCAGAAAAACTTGCGCTGAAAACTTGCGCTGAAAACTTGCGCATAAAAACTCGTGCAGGAGGAACGGTCCTCCGCCTCCATGTTTCGCGGCTTTCATCAACTCACGTACCTACCGCACTACTTAGCACCCTGCCTCTCTTCGGCTGGGCTCTCCCTACCCTTTTCGCGGATGCTTACGGTTTCATCCGCACGCTTCGTTCAGGGGTTTTCCACTCTTTTCGGGGTTCTTCGCTGAGTATGTGCAGAAAGAGAAAATCTTCATGAATAGTGAAGTGACCACCGGTTATATTCTTGCGGCAATACTCGTTGCTGCGGTTATTACTTTTCTGTTGCGCCTGCTACCTTTCGGTTTGAAGAAGGCGCTGGCTGGCTCCGAACTTTTGGATGCGCTCAGCCACTGGATTCCGCTCGGCGCAGTCGCGCTGCTTGCCATCTATGCGGTGGCGAAGATTGATTATTCATCGTTCGCTACGGCGGCACCGTACCTGGCGGGTCTGGTGGTGACCGTGGCGGTGCACCTGTGGCGTAAGAATATGGTGTTGAGTATGGTGGCGGGTACCGTCACCTGCGTTGTACTGGCTAACTGGGTTTTCTAGGGGGTTACGATGAGCATCTCTAAGGATCAGGAAAACAACGCTGTTTCGCCTTCTCTGGCTTCTTCCTCTCAGCCTTCTTCGCCTCAGGGTTCAGGTTCTGCACCTCACCAGGCGAGCCAGGAGCAGGTTGAGCAGGTTATTGCCTCTGCTCTTCCGCTGACCGGCATGATTCCGGTAGTGGAGGCGACCGCTTCCCCCAATGCGCAGGGCTCTCAGCAACCGCGCGAAAGCGGTTTTGCGGAGGCGATTCGCGTTGCCGGTGTCATCATGCTGGGTCTGTTCTTTGTCGGCATTGGTCTGGGCGTGATGGTGCACAGTTACGGTCTGCCGTTCTGGGTGGCTCCCTTGCTGCCGGTGCTGGTGTTTGCCGGTTCGGTGGAGTTCGTGCTGATTGACATGGTCTCGAATCATGCGTCGCTGTTCTCTATTGCGGTGATGACTCTGCTCATTAATTCCCGCCACCTCATGTACGGCCTGTCGTACCCGATTGAGCGTGTGCGCGGCGGTTTGGCGAAGTTCTACACCGTGTACACCCTCATTGATGAGGCGTACGCGCTGAACACCGGACCGGACCGCCATAAGCTGCGCGGTTCCCGCATCCTGTGGATTCATGCGGGCCTGCACCTGAGCGTTCTGGCGAGCGCAACGCTCGGTTACGTGCTGGGTGCGAGTTTCTTGAGTGACCTCAAGGGCGTGGATTTTGTGATGACCGCGCTTTTTGCGGTGCTCGCTATTGATGCTTACCATGCGTCGAAGGATCATGTGATTGGCGTGATGGCTGCCGTGTCTGCGGCGGTTGGTCTGGTGTTGGCGCCGCAGTCGATGCTGCTGATTTCGATGGTGGTGTACATTCTGCTGTTGGTGTCGCGTTTTGTGGTGGCTAAGCGCCGCGGCACCCTGCCGGAGCATATGCTGGTTGCGGATGAGGAGCCCGCCGGAGCCTCCGAAACCGCCGAAACTTCCGACGCTGCCGGTCATCCCAGCGCCCCTGCACACTAAGTCTGAATCGCGCACTAAGCCTGGATCGCGCACTAGCGCCTGGATATAGTAAAGCGCCCCGCCCACCCGAAATACCGGGTGGGCGGGGCGTTATGCTGTCGCCAGCCGCATGTGTGGGTGAACCCTAGATCATGCGCTGTAGACGTTCAGTATCTGCTGTGCTGGTACCGCCAGGGTATCCCTGACGGAAGTATGTGCGGGTGCCGGGGTTGCGTCCGGCTCCCATACCAAGCTTACTTGATAGTTGCTTACTTGATAGCTGCCAAGGCTGCTTCGTAGTTGGGCTCGTTGGTGGTTTCGGGAACCAGCTCGGTGTAGACAACCTCACCGGCAGGGTTCACGACGACCACGGAGCGTGCCAGCAGACCAGCCAGGGGGCCGTCCACGAGCTTTACGCCGAAGTCCTCACCGAAGGAGGAGCGAAAAGCGGAGGAGGTCACAACGTTCTCAATGCCCTCGGCTGCGCAGAAGCGGCCGATTGCGAAGGGCAGGTCGTTGGAGACGCACAGCACGACGGTGTTCTCCAGGCCTGCAGCCTGCTTGTTGAAGGTGCGGACGCTGTTTGCGCACACACCGGTGTCGACGGAGGGGAAGATGTTCAGCACCAGGTTCTTACCTGCGAAATCTGCGGAGGAAATCTCGGAGAGATCAGCCGCGAGAACCGAGAATTCGGGCAGCTTTGCGCCGACTGCGGGCAGGTCGCCGTTGGTGTGGATTACGAGTTCGTTCTGTAGAGTTACTTCAGCCATGCTTTCATTGTCCCTTGGATGCGGCGGGTGTGCAAGGGGACACAGGCACTAGCGGGCGGAGTTTCCGCATAGCTGATTTTCTGCGGTGCCGCTTCGCCTCAGCGGCACCTCTACAATGGGCAGGTGAGCATTTTGAGGCACGTATCTTCCCGCCTTGCGCCGCTGGCGCACCCCGTGACGAATTTCCGGGCACTCCGTCAGGACCTGCGCCGTCAGCGGGTGGAGGGTCGTGCCCTCGTTGATCCGCAGAATACGTACCGTCCGAGTGTGCGCGCTGAGCTGCGCCGCATGTTCACGCGCCCACTCCCGGTGGAAACGCAGACGCTCATGTGTAACGCCCTGCTGGCGGCAATCTGCTGGTACCTGCTCCCGGAAGCCTGGCGTTCGTGGTTATTTAGCGAGTTTAAGGGCCCGGCTGGTTTTGCGCTGGTGATGGTCGGCTGGATGGTCGCGGACGTCACCTCAACGAACCTGATGGGCCACGATGAGGAGCATGCGCTGCGTGCGTTGCGCAGTAGCGACCCGCACGCCCTGCGCCTGTTCGTGCGCACGAAGGCTATTGCAATCGGTCTGATCACGGGTGTTTCCGGTACCCTGCTGGCACTGATTCTGCACAGTCAGGACAAGCACCTGACCCCCACGCTCATGATGTCCCTGTCGTTCTTTGTGGTGCCGGCTATTGTGGTGTCCCTGGGATCAATTCTGGGCGTGGTGTATCCGTATCGTCTGCGCGGCTGGCAGTTCCGTTGGGCGCACCGTAAGAACCTGCGGATGAGCGTCCGCTGGGTTCTGCTCTGTTTCGGGCCGGGCTGGGTGCTGGGTACGGTGCTGATGTCGCTGATGTTCCCGTCGATTTTTCTGTCGGATGCGCTGACGCGCCTTCTCAACCCGGGTGTGGATCCGCGCGATGTTGCGTTCCGGCCGTTGCTGTTTTCGCTGATTTTGTGGGCTCAGGGTGCGATTAGTCTGTGGGTTTTTCCACGGATTACGGCGCGTATTGCGACCGCGAGGCGCGGGTGGCTGGTGCATTATCTGACGGACGATAAGGTCTGCTAGCCGGGTTTTGTTACCGAGGGTTCTGTTGCCGGGGTGTTGTTGCAGGGCAGATGCAGCCGGGCAGACGTAGCACGCATGCCACGGTAACGACATACCACGGTAACGAGCGGCGCTGACCGCGCGCACCACGTGCCCGCCTCTTTTTCCCTATACTGGACGAGTTCACTATTCACTTCTTGACCAGCACCGATGCGCGCTGCCGCGCATCTTCAGGAGTATCCATGTCTTCTAATCGCCGCCGTTTCACCGGCCGTACCGCTTTGGCTCTACCCGCATTGGGCGCCGCTCTAGCTCTTGTTGTCACTTCCTGCTCGGCAAGCACTGATTCTGCTGTTTCGGGTACCGTAGTGTCTTCTTCTGGCAGCGCTTCTGCCTCCGCGAGCGCGACCTCCACTCAGGCGCTGTTCCCGACCCCGTCGGCTACCCCGAGTGCATCTGCGAGCGCTACCCCGAGTGCTTCGTCGCCTGCTCCGGTGCCGTCGGTGGTGACGATTACGGTTCATGCTGAGCCGACCGCATCTGAGTCGAAGTCGGATTCCAAGTCTGAGTCGAAGAAGGATTCCACCTGCGCGTCTGATTCTGCATCGACCGTGGTGCCTAAGGCTCTGCGCGAGCTGAAGAATAAGAGCAAGTGGGATCAGTGGACGAACGTTTCGCGCACGTACGAGGGTTACGACCCCTGTGCTGAGCTGTCGTGGATTGACGCGATTCCGGGTTCTTCCCCGTCTGATTGCTGCATCTCCTCGATGGCGCACCACATTCTGCTGTTCCACCGCGGCAAGTTCATTGGTACCGCAACCTATGAGCCGTACTCGTTCTCCCCGGTAATCACCCGCACTTCGGACAGCTCGATTAGCGTGACCTACCGCTACGTAAAGGGTGATGAGAGTTCCGCCAGCGCGAGCGGTCGCACGACTGCTGAGTTCAGCTGGAGCTCTTCGCAGAACAAGGTTGTTATGACCGGTGAGGTTCCGCCGAGCGAATAGCCGGTTCACCTTATAGGCTACGTGTTTGAAGCCCAGGAGGTTGGGCATACGAGAAACCCGCCGTCTCGCATATGGTGCATATGTGAGACGGCGGGTTTTCGTTGCTTAAGGATATGTAGAGTGCCCGAGGGCTAGCTATTTAGGCAACGAACTTCTTGTAACCGAAGTATGCGGCGCCTGCCAGGATAGCGATGCACAGAATCTTCTTCACGGTATAACTCCTTTGATTGTTCCGGTAGGCACCCGGTGTTTTACTCCGTCTGGCGACTCACCTAAAGGTGAGGGCAGGCGGGGCGTCATCCGCACGTGGTGCCGTTGCTCCCTATCTTACCTGCTTTTGAACAATGTTTTCTGTTTGACGTGCCTAGTCCGCATTTTAGACAGTCAAACACGCAGCGGTTCAGCGCATCGTTGAGGCAGAGAATAAGCCTCTGACGGGCGCATAATGGGAGCATGAGTATTTTTAAGAAGAAAGAGTACAGCGCTGAGCGCTCGGCTACTCGCATGGCTCGCGCCCTCGCTGTGATGGGTGCGCTGCACTTCATCATCCCGGATCCCTTCGACTCGATTGTGCCGAAGTACCTGCCGGGTCCTCCCCACGCGTACACTCACGGTTCGGGTGTAGCTGAGCTGGGCACCGCTGCCCTGCTGGCTAATGATAAGACCCGCCGCGCCGGTGGTCTGCTTGCGGCTCTGCTGTTTGTTGCGGTGTTCCCCGCGAACATTCAGATGGCTCTGGATGCGCGTAACCAGTCCACTCAGCGTAAGGCTATTGCGTATGGTCGCCTGCCCCTGCAGCTGCCGATGATTTGCAGCGCTCTGAAGATTTGGCGTAAGTCGAAGTAGTCGCTTCGTTCGTTAGGAACGGCACCTTGGTGTTTTACACGTAAAACATTGAGGTGCCGTTTACCTTAACATACCCGTTATTAAGCTTTCCGTAACCAGTATTGCCTACACTGGAACTAACACACCACCTGTCACCGCGGCAGGTGTACAACCTTTGGAGATAACAATGGGCACTCTTATTGGCACCATTATCACCGGCGCAATTATCGGCGCAATCGCCCGATTCTTCATGCGAGGCCGTCAGAACATTTCGATTCTTTGGACCATTATCTGCGGTGCTGTCGGCGCGGCTATCGGTACCTGGGCAGCGACCCAGCTGGGTGTTGCAGACACTCGCGGCATTGACTGGATCCGCTGGATTATTTCGATTTTCGCAGCAATGCTGACTATTTCCGTCTACCTGGGCCTTACCGGCAGGAAGTAACAATCCGTCCTATTGAGGGCTCGCTGAGACTCTCATACACAAAGGCGGCACCTCCCCTAGCGTGAGCTAGTGCGGGAGGTGCCGCCTTTCTGTCTCTATTGCAGGAGACTTTACATCTTCTTGGCTTATGCCTTCTTCACGACGGAGGACTTCAGGTACATCTGGCCTGCGCCGGGGACCTTCGCCTCAATGTCGTGGCCGTTGACGGGGGATTCGAGCAGGCGGATGCCGCGCACCTTGGTGCCTGCCTTGATGTCTGCGCCGCCCTTGACCTTCAGGCCCTTGACGATGGTGACGGAGTCGCCGTCGACGAGCTCGTTACCGACGGAATCCAGAACCTTGGAGCCTGCTGCTTCTTCGGTTTCGCCTGCTGCGGTGCGTTCCCATTCGTGGCCGCACATGGGGCATGCCCAGAGTTCGCCCATTTCGTAGGTGTAGTTTTCGTTGCATTCGGGGCAGGCGGGTGCTTCGATTTCGTTGAGGTTTTCGCTCATGGTTCCTTCTTCGATCTGTGCGGATGCGCCGCTCCCCTATTTCTGCGGTGGTGTTGCAGTATTGCTACGGTGGTGCTGCGGCGTGTGGGCGCGCGTCAGCGAGGGCGGGGGGGGGCGACGGTGGAGGGCGCGAGGGTTCTCGCGTTCGTGCTGACTATACCATTTGGTGGGTGCGAACCGCATGTGCGGGGCTGGTTTTTGCCGGTCTGTTGGGGTGGGTTCGGGGCGGGGGTGAAACCGAAAATAAAATTTGCATGGTTTGTGCGTAATATTTTGATTGGAAGGTGCTTCTGAGTAGCTGCGGCGTGTAGAGTGCTTAGAGTATTTGTACGTTTCTGAGTGAAAGGCACGGCTTCATGAAGCTTTCCGCACGTAACCAGTTCGCAGGCAAGGTTGTTGAGATTACTGAGGGTGCGACTAACGGCATCGTTAAGATTGAGATCGCTCCGGAGGTTGTTATCTCTGCGTCCATCACCAATGAGTCCATTAAGGAACTGGGCCTGAAGGTTGGCGAGACCGCTTACGCAGTGATCAAGGCGTCCAACGTGATGGTTGGTGCTGACCACTAATCCCAGTCGATATGGCTTGCACCCGGGCGGCTGCCTTTTGTGGCGCGCGAGGGTTAATAGGGTGGAGCCCCGCACTGTACGTTCACAGTGCGGGGCTCCGCTTTTATGTTTTTATCGCTTAGGCGTTGAAGCGGAACTCCACCACGTTTCACACGAGACGAACGTCACAACCCCACAGAGGGGAGCAACGGCGAGGGCAGGTTCCGCCCCTGTGAGGGCATCCGCAAAGTCATGGAATACGGCGACGCTCGCGCCGCGAGGTTGTCGCGTAAGATCACGAAGGACTAGAAGAACAAGCGCGGCGAGATGGAGGGCGGCACGGTCACGACGACGACGTTTCTCGTGCACTTGCCGCGCACGATGTACGTCGAGCAGCCCGACTTCTATCCGGCGATCAATCCACGCACCGGCAAGCGCCGCATCGACCCCGAGACGGGCGAACCTGTGAGCCGTTCGCGGTGGGTCGCACGAGACAAGGATGAGGCTGAGGAGTACTTCTCGGCAGTTCTTGAGTACCTGGGTGAGAACGTCGTTCCCGGAGGCATGAACGGCATCCCCGGGGTGTCCGTCTAGTATTCAGAGAACGCCCCGCACATGCACGTGCTCGCGGACACGTTTGGCGACGACCCGAAACGACCGGGGATGCTCCATCAAGACTGGTCGCGCGCCTACTCTGAGCATCGCGACGTACGCGACGAGGAGGGTCGCCGAGTACCGGGTTGAGAGAAGATACGAGACCTTCACGTAGGTCTGCGTGAGAACCTCATCGCCAACGGGGTTCGAGGTCGAACGCGAGTCTTCCAAGCGCTCGCTTGAGAACCTCGCCAAGGCGGAGTACGTCGCCTCGATGCAGGCGCTCGATACTGCCGAGGAGACCCTCGCTAGGGTCGCTGCATTGGAGCCCGAGGCACGCGCCGAGGTGGAGCGTCTCCTTGCGGGCGCACGCGAGAAGTCGCGAGGGTTGGTGATCGACGCGGAGCTGGAGGGCGAGGAAATCATCACTCACGCCGAGCTCGATGCGACGACCTCACGGTGGCCGCACATTCACATGCTGAGAACATCGCCGCGTCTGCGCGCGAACAGGGCAAGCAAGAAGGCCGTGAGGAGGGCAAGAAGGAGGTCGCCAATGAGCTCGCCCGCGCCAGCGCCTTGGCGACTGAGGCCGAGCAGCATCTCGCAGCTGTCAAGAGCTCGAAGCCACTCTCAGGCGAGCAGGCTCGGGCGCTCTATTCCGAGGGCGTTCGTGTGCTCGCTGAGAGCGTCTCGACGAGGGTCGAGGACGCTGCCGTTCGGAGTGTCATCGACTCGGTTTAGAACGCGCACGTGAACTTCACCGAGTCTGACAAGTTCGCCGACTTCGCGAAGGCGGTGACGGCTGGCAGAGAGCAGCAGCGAGAGCGCACTCTCAACAGACAGCAGCGTAGTCAGCGCGTGATCGAGCAGCGGCTCAACAAGGCCAGCACGACCACCAAGAGTACGACTCATGACTGCGATAGCAGCAACGACTCATTTGAGATGGGGTAAGAGCAATGTTGTTTCGATTGGCGAATGGAAAGATCATTGAAGTTCATCACGGACCGATTGATCCGAAGCTCGCAACGGCGAAGAAACGTGAACGTGAAACTAAGAGCACGAATGATCGTAAGGTGACGAGCACACAACCAACACAGCGTGATGATGCTCAGAAGGCGTAGGAGAGAACGAGAACCCCCGAGACGACTGAGGTCACCTCGGGGGTTTTCGTTCGTTGTAGGGGCTCCTGAGGGCGTCAGGGTTGGTCTGAGATGTGCAGACGCTTTCCGAGCGCCTTGGCTACCTTTTCCAGCGTCCCGGTGGAGATGTTGACACCAGTCTCGACACGAGCGATAGTCGGACGTGAGACCTGAGCACGGTTGGCCAGCTCGGTCTGGCTCCAGCCGAGGGCACGGCGAGCGACGCGGATGTCCTGACCGATACCGTGCGCTGGATTCGGTACACGACTCATGACAGGCTCCCAAGGACGGGTGTAATGGCACGCTCAACACGCACACGCAGGGCGTGTCCATAGGCGCTCATGCCCTCCCAGTCCACCACGTCCTCGCCCTCAGCATTGGTGATGACGGGAACCATGATGCGAGTTCTTCCAAGTCTGCGCATATTTGCGATATTCCCGTACGAAAACTTTCCAAAGGTCTGCAACCGCACACAGCCAGCAAGGAACATCAATGCGGATTCTGAAGCATCGGCGTATCTTGGTTCCAACGCAGTCACATTATTGGAACCCCAAAAGGGAACAGGTTGGTATGTGCAATATCCGACTCCTCCAGCCCCAGTATTAACCATGGCTAACCATTTCCCGGGAAACAGTGGTTGCTCATCAACAAACCCCACCTGGCTGTTGTGGCGTGAAGCCGCAACAACATATGGAGTCTTGCCACTATCACTTCGGGTCGCCTGCTTGCCACGGTGTTGAATGAACAATTCATCTATCAGCATTGGCTCGAACCTCAGCTCCGGGAGGGTGTCGTCGTCAGCGAGGCGAGTCTCGCGAGCGCTGTGTGTCTGTGTGACAACCTGGTCCAGCAGCTCTGCGCCGAGACGGTCCATGCCGTCCCAGTCGGCCTCGATAGTGCCATCAGCGGCGGTGAGAGCAGGAACCATAATGCGGGTCTTCTTCAAGCGTCCAAGAGTGGCGCCGTTACCGCCCCAAGAGAACTTTCCCATCTGCTCCTGTATCAGTGAGGAGAGAACGAGCGCATTGCTCTCGTTGAGTCGCACATGACGAAGAACCTGGATGTTCTGGCTCGTGTAGAACGGAACCGGTTGGTAACCAATCGTCTGAGTGTCAAGCCCAATCGTCATGGCGTTCCCGGCCTCAGGTGCCTTATCTTGGCGCGGGCAGAAGCTATCGACTCCGTTGCTTGCCTTAGTTCGAGAGACGAACGGAAATACGGGCACTCCGGAGAGACAGAGCTTGCTCTTGTCGTACCACGCCTTCGAAGCCGTCATCGACTCGAAGACGTCAGTGATGAGCATCGGCTGAAAGTCGAGGGTTTCGAGGACGCTCATTCCTTGCCCTCCTCATCGCTGGTGACACTCATAGACGGCGTGATGAGGTCGCCGAGCCCGTGGGCATGCATGTCAACCTGCCAGGTCACATAGTCAGCAACCGTACTCATGAAGTCCTCGTAGGTCGGTGGCACATCGTTGAAGTAGAAGTAACTGTGCTGCCATTCATCCTCGGCGGTGACTTCGGATCGGACGATGAAGCTCGTGTCGTCCTGGGCGTCACCGCGCAGAACCTCCAGGAGGTGCTTGCGGCGCGAGGCGACCGTACCGTCGTCCACGAGGCCACGGTGCGGGGCGACTACCCAGCCGTCCTTCTCGAAGTTCACGAAGCGAACCTTCTGGTCCTCGCGGTGTTTGCGCCCGGCTGTGAAGATCGCGATGACCGTGTGAGGGGTGTGCCCAGAATTGGTGAAGGTCATCGGGTTCATCGTGATGACGGTTTCGAGCGTGTGATGCTCCAGGATGTACCGCTTGCGAGCCTTATCCTCCTTAGTCTTGCCGACCATCGCGGACTGAGGCACAATCACGGCGAGCTTGCCGCCAGGGTTGAGGAACTCCAGCGCACGCTCGATGAAGGCAAGCTCGGAGAGGTTGCGGGTGTTCTTGTCCTTGGCCTGCGAGTAGGGCGGGTTGAGGAGCACCTTGGTGAAGCCGTGTCCGAGGGCGATTGTGCCGTCGGACAGCTTCATATCCCCGCGCATTTCTGCCATTGGAGCCTCGAAGATCGAGTCGCGACGGAAGTTCGCTTTGCCATCGCCTCGCAGGATCATGTTCGTGGTACCGATTGCGAAGAGCTTGTCCTGGAGCTCAATGCCGTAGAGGCGGTTCTTGCGGATGTCCTCACACATGGCCGCGTTGTCGCCCGCGTCGTCGAACATTCGCTGCATGGCAGCGATAAGGAAGGACGCGGTGCCTGCGGTAGGGTCGAGAACGTAATCGGTGGCGTTCACGTCGATCAACTCAGCCATGAGCGTCGTGATATGCTCGGGCGTGAGCACGATGCCGAGGCCCGATCCGTCGCCTCCACCGTACGAGATGAACTCGTGGTAGAAGTTGCCGAGCACATCGAAGGTAGTCATCGAGGGGTCAGTGACGACGTGGTACACGTCGTTCTTCAGGATGCGGGTCATCCACTTGAGAGGTGACTCGCCAAGGTCTCGGTGGGAGCGGTTGAGCTGCGGTGCCTGCTTGATGAAGGAGAACTGGTCAAGGAGCGTGCCGATCTTCGCCTGAGGCATGAGCGCTTCGGACTTCATGTACTGCTCGGCAGCGTCGTAGATGATGCGCCCATCCCACACCTGGTAGTTGTTACCGGGCGAAATGCTCTGGAGGCGGTCGAGGTTGAAATAGGGGTTCTTGAGCGCCAGGAGAATCGCCGAGACAAGCGGTGCTTTTCGGTCATTTTCGACCGATCCATAGTTGCGCATTCCTTCATGCAGGCGCTCTGCTGCTGCACGAACATCGTCGAGTTGAACCTCTGCGCGCGGGCGCTGTCCGAGAACCTGAACGGCGTAGTACTCGCCAATCTCCTTCTCGGAGAACACGTCGAGGTTGTCGAGGTCGTCAAGGTGCTTGACAAAGCCAGGGGCCAGGTAGGACACGGCGATCTCATGGTGGACTTCGCCACCGCCGACACCCACGGCGAAGACACCCTTGTCGAACGGGATGCCGTTGGCGAGCATCGTCTTCGCGTAGTGGATTGCACCATTGAGCGCGTAGTCAGCACGGTAGGGATGCTCGGTGACCGGGTCACCATCGACGAGGTAGCGCGTACGCTGCACGTCCTTCTTGTCCTCGACCACGACGACGAAACCATCTGAGACGAAGACGAACTCGGGCTTGCCCTCAGCATTGGCCGAGGCAGACTTCGACCCACCCTTGAGGGCGTCTCGCTTCCACTGGGGGCCACCGTCCTGTTCCCAGGGGCGATTAAAACCAATTTCGCGTAGCATGTCACGGACGATCTGGTCCGTCGCCCTCTCGTTCGCCATGTTCATCCTCTCTCTGGCAGGCCGTTTCTACCTCAGATTGTATTAGATATGTTGCATTGAGAACAGTCAGACACGGCAACAAAAGGCGGGTTTTGCCTGAAAAACGCCCCCCTAGAGGTCGGTGTGACCTCCAGGGGGTTCAGATGTGCGTTCAGTGGGCACGGAAGATGAAGACACCGCCGTCAGGGACGTTGGCGATGGCATAGTCGAATCATTCATCGCACTACCAGGCGTCGATGTCGAAGTAGCTGTGTAGGTGCTCGGGAATCTCGTCCCAGATGCACATCTCCTCGGCGAGGTGGGCAGAGTAGTCGTTCTCCGAGTCCCAGAAGCCGCAGTAGCGATCCTCGAAGTCAGACGCACACGGCAGGCCGTCCACATCAGCCACGTAGCAGCCAGTCTCCACCCATGCCAGCAGGACACCCCACTGCACCTCCCCCACCTCCTCGTAGAGGTCACCCCACGAGGCAGCAGTAGACGGCGACATCTCGCCGGTGCCGCTCAGGAAGCCGGTGAGGTCGAAGCACCATAGTTCTTCGTGAGAGGTGGGGGCGTTGGATGTCCTCAGGGATGAGGTCGGCGTCTCCGTTGGCTGTTACGAGAAACAGACCTCGGGACTCCGTGCGATCAATCCAATCCTCCAGCTCCCGAGGCTGGCGTATGAGGCGGTCAAGGTCATAACAGACAATCGCATTGAGGAGCTGGGCCTGAAGGTTGGCGAGACCGCTTACGCAGTGATCAAGGCTTCCAACGTGATGGTTGGTTCTGACCACTAATCCCGGTCAATATGGTTTAAACTCGGGCGGCTGCCTGTTGCGGCGCGCGAGGGTTAATAGGGCGGAGCCCCGCACTGTACGTTCACAGCGCGGGGCTCCACCTTTATGTTTTTATCGCTTAGACGTTGAAGCGGAACTCCACCACGTCACGGCGTATATCAATGTTTCGGAGGAAGCGACATTTTACGAGGAGAGGTCTCCTTCCACGGCCCAATTTCCGTGGCTGCCTTTTCCAGTCCTTCCCCGTAGGTTTCCCACAATTCAGGACACTTTTCACTAATCCATGCGAAACCCTGACGGACATCGACGTCATCAATCCCCCAGCCCCCTATACGGTCTGATTCAGGTACTGATTCAATTGCGACAGCTAGATTTTGAATCATCCGCATCGCTAGATGACTATCAGCATCGGCAACCCATCCAACCGCTCTGATGAGCCAGGCTGCTGTAGCAGTAACACTGTCGGTCGAGCCCTTAATTTCCCACCGGTCAAACGAGCGCAGGACATCTCGATGCAGCAGATAGGCGAGAGCATCCGCGATGTCTCTCTTCAGCTCATCCACCTCATCCGCTTCCGACCCCGGGCCTTGGCGCCCCATTTCCAAGTCTTTGACCGCGAGAAGGGCACCTGTCAGAACATTCAGCTTAAGACCACCGGGAGCCCGAGAATCAATCCGCTCGACCGCGTCAAGAAGAGGACTCGCTACCTGGGGAAGAGCAGTAACCAGCTCCCGGTAGAAGGAGTGGCCTGGACGTTGCTTTTCTGCAGTCGGTCCCGTAACAAGTTCGACGATACGTGAAACTTCAACCTTAGATCCCTGTCTTGTTACTTCCGCAATGAATTTGAGCAATCCGGGATAGGGCGGGTACCCATCACTTTCTGCATAACGACGTTCAAGCCCGTCAACATAATTACTCACAGCAGCATCAGTCAGGTTATCTTGCACTTTCACACCGGTGGACGTTCCCGGAAGCGCAAGGGCAGGATTGGCGCGGAGATGATTGAGGAGGAAATCCCAATCCGCCCCCTCATACTCACGAATCTCTTTCCACAGTAGCGCCAGATATGTGGGGTCTGAGGCTTGGGGAACAATCCCCAGTAGCGCATCGCGCCGCTGGAGCTGAGAAACCGACGTTAGATTAGCGAGGATTCTGGCTTGCAATTCGCTATCACGTTTTGCTTGTTCGCTATCACGTTTTGCCTGCTTAGCTCCCATCCTCCATAACACAATGGGGATGAGTGCAGTAGCCACAAAGGATGCTAAACCCAAGAGAAGCATCGGATCATCCCACGCCCACTTACTTAAAAGGGAATGCCACCATTCGGTTATCACTTTTACCTCCTAAACGTTGAAGCGGAGCTCCGCCAGTTCGTTATCATGCATCAGTATGGTTTTGCTTTTCCTCAGTTATTTCTTTCGGCGGAGGTGTGAGCCACTCTCCCGCACACCGAGCTGCATTATTGTATTGACGATGACGACTAACGATTATTTTTTGATATTCAGCTGATACACCTATACATCGCATAACACTCAACACAACCACGGTCCTCGTCACATCCACGATAGCCATTAGCTCTTCGACAGATTGGTTCTTGGCTTTCCCCTCGTGTGTAAGGTAATTTCGGGCTTTTGTAGTCTCTTTTGCCCAATATTTAACGTCAGGAATAAGAGTTGAAATCAAATCTTCACCCACAAAATCCGCAAGGCTAACCAGCCTCTGCCGGAGAGTCAGTTCATTACGTATGGATGACTTAATCATTTCTTTATACCCATCTGGGGCGACTTCTAATAACTTCTCTCTCATCAACTTAAATTCCTGATTATCATAAGGCTTCCCACCAAGCTTAAGGTTGCGATGTAAAACTTCTGCAGTCATAGTCGCCATCAAGAGGTCATTTTCAACAAATGGCATCTTCTCGAATTGCATCGCGATAACCATACTAATAGCCGCCTGAGCCCGATTTACCAACTCGAACCACCTCGAGAGGGATGCAATAGGGAATGCATTAGAGGAAATTTCAGCGTCAAACTTACCACGAGCCACCCCAGCTCCCGTTCCAATCTTATTCGGTGAGAAAAGAAGATTCAGGAATTCATTACCAGCCTGAAGTTGCACCCAGACAATGCCTGAGAATTGATTGACAACGAAAGAAATGAAATTCTGAATAACATTAACTTCTTCCAAAGCTTCCTGCAACGAAAAACCTTCGCCTGAAATTATCTGACAAAACGGACCTCTTTGATTATGTTTTTCAGAACTACCCACACCACAGATTTCGACAGTTTTACCTAATACACTAAATTTAAATTCTTGAACACCTTCGGGGGAATCCCAGCACCCCAAGTTATCAACAGACACCCTAAGACCATCAAATACTTTATTATTCTTATTTCCTAGATGCTTCCCTAGAATCAACTTATCCGCACTGATTCTGTAACTACTTGTATGATTTTTTCCAATTCGCCCCTGAGTCTTCGTATAGCTCTTACCCATTGCATCCATGATGGTAATATCTACCCCGTCAGCGACACCATAAATCACATCATACGAATTTAAATAGTCTTTACTCCTTACGGCCCGAACTCGAAATAGATTCCCATTCTCATCTTTACGTATGTCACCAAGTCCATTAGGATAATATCCATCAAAATGATTATCCAATTTGAGGTTCAGTCCCCCTTCACCATCGTAAATAAGGGTTCCTGCAACCTTGTTATCAGGATTTTCGGGAATCCACCAATGACCAACCCATTCACCCTTTTCAGCAAAAGGAAATGGAGATTCATTCATTTTATCCTCCAAATAAAAGAATCAAGCTAAAACAGAATTTCATCTAGGTGACATTTTTGTATTACCTACATAAATTTCAATTAGCGAATTACATTACGCATTAAGAGTACAGAAAATCCGGTGACAGTGAGATGAATTTCGTCATCCCTCCATCACCGGATTCTCAAAGTCCTATCGACCCGTCAGCTTAGACGTTGAAGCGGAACTCGACTACGTCGCCGTCCTGCATGATGTAGTCTTTGCCCTCCATACGGACCTTACCGCGAGCCTTCGCCTCCGCCATGGAGCCAGCCTCATCCAGGTCCTTGAAGGACACAACCTCAGCCTTAATGAAGCCGCGCTCAAAATCAGAGTGAATCACACCAGCAGCCTGCGGCGCAGTATCACCCTTATAAATAGTCCACGCGCGAGCCTCCTTCGGGCCAGCAGTCAGGTAAGTCTGCAGACCCAGGGTCGAGAAGCCCACGCGAGCCAGCTGGTCCAGGCCAGACTCATCCTGACCGTTCATCTCCAGCATCTCGCGAGCCTCCTCCTCAGACAGCTCCACCAGATCAGCCT
>ERZ773272.223-NODE-223-length-23274-cov-23.931392_pt1 | contig 23274 bp, 9 predicted proteins | sample MGYA00511891_ERZ773272 | MGnify/ENA primary metagenome ERZ773272 (study PRJEB29015, sample SAMEA2738150) | human oral metagenome | biome: human oral; feature: human-associated habitat; material: saliva | place: China | collected 2198 ...
GCTTTATTAGCTTTAACTATATCTAAATTTTTAGGAGTAGCAAATGATATAGTTCCTAAAATTAAAAACAATCCTAGTATAAATTTTTTCATGTTTCTCTCCTTAAATTATATTATTTTAAAAAAGGAGGTTCTCATGGAAAATTTACATATAAAAAACTTAAATCAAGATAATCTTATACCAAAAAAATTCAAAGAAATATATGAATTAGCAAAATTAATAACAACTGGAGAATTCGAAGATAACGACAATCCGTATCATTTTAATACACCTAAATTCATGAACCATCCACTATATAAAGAATTAATATTAACATACGACCCAAAAAATTTAGATTATACTGATTACAAAATAAAATTAGATCATATCATGAATGATATAACAGGTATGCGTTTTGCAGACCTGATAAGAAAAAATTCAAACAATATTAGTTTATTAAAAAAACAAGGTATTATTAATAAAGATGAAGAATTAAATCAAACTGTTAAATATCTAACAACATTAAAAAAAGATTATGACTATATAATTATTCAAAAACTGTACAGCTTATCTCATATGGAATTCGACATAAACTATATAATCCAAGATTTAGACTCAAAAATTAATTTACAAAAAGAATATAAAATTAAAAAAAAAGAATTCCAAAAAGAATTTTTAGAAATACTAAATAAAAATATTAATAACACATTGGAATATTTCACTAAAAAACATGTTCAACACAAATTACAAAATGAATCTAATAAAATTATCAATATAAAAGATATTAAAGATGAATTAATTATGACAATATACCAACACATGCTCCACAACAATATTTCAACTGAAATCTACTTTGAAAACATTAGAAAATTAATAAAACAATATATTGATGAAGAATTAAAATTACATACAAAAAAAATAATTGGACCATACTATCAAATAAAATCAAATAAATAAAACAGAAAGAAGTGATAAAATGTTAGAAAAATTATTACAAGAACTAAAAGACGGAAATTATACTCATGCTTTAAGATTTTTAAACTTACTTATAATGTTATTATCAAGAGAAGCAGATGTAATTGACCCTATTGCAGCAAGAGATGAAAAAAGTAAAGAATACGGTACAAAAATCAAATACGCTCAACAAGATGATGATATATTCTGGGGATATGTATTTGCAAATGTAAATAAAGAAATTCATTTTGACCTACCTGCCCCAATGGGTGTAACATATAAAGATAATACTTTCCAACTATATTTTAACCCTGCGTTTATAGATAAAGATTGGACAGTAATGAACTTACTTGAAATAGTAAAACATGAAGGTTATCATATACTATATAACCACATGGAACTATTTAAAGACCTAGAATTTCAACAAGCAGTAAACTATGCAACTGACTGTGAAATTAACCAGTATCTACCTAACCTACCAAAAGAAGGTATACGTTTAGATGATATTAAAAAATTAACAAAAAACAAAAACTTAAAAGAAAAAGCAGGTTCATTATACTACTATGAAGAATTAAAAAAAGTACTAGATAACCTACCAAACGATAAAAAGTGTACTTGCGGAGCAAAAGAACACAACGAACGTGTCCAAAAACAACAACAAGAGCAACAACAAGAGCAGCAAGAAAGTTCTCATGGACAAAGTTCAGAACATGAGCAAGAACAACAAGGTTCTAACGGACAAGGTTCGGAAAATAATGAACAAAGTTCGGAAGATCAAGAACAAAATTCAAATGGACAAGGTTCTGGTGATGAGCAAGAACAAAGTTCTAATGGACAAGATTCAGATAACCAAAATGGTCAAGAAAACCAAAACCAAACTCCACAAGAACAAAACCAACAAGGACAGAACCAACAAGGGCAACACACGCAAGAACAACTACAACCTCGTAAATGTACTTGTGGTTGCAATAAGAAAAATAATAAATTTGACACACATGAAATGTGGAAAAACATTTATGACCCAGAAAATAATAACTTCATTCCAGTAAGTAAAGCTACACAAAACTTAATGAACGAAGTTGTTCGTCAAATGGACTTAGGTAGTAAAGGTCGTGGTAGTCTACCAGGAAACATAATTGACCAAATTAACAAGTTAAACGAACCACCCCAAATCAAATGGCAAAGTTTAATTGTTAAACAAATCGGTAAACAAGTATGTGGTAAACGTAAATCACCTAATAGACTAAACAGACGTGATCCAAAAAGTATCTACAAAAAAGGTAATTTAAATGACCGTCTTCACCCTATCGTTGTTGCATTTGACGTATCGGGTTCAGTTAGTAATAAAGAGTTAATGTACTTCTTAAACGAATTACAAGCACTAAGTGATAAAATGAAATTACCTATAACATACATTCAGTTCGATTGGGATATTCAAAACGTAGAAACAATCGCACCAGGTACTTCACCAAGTTTTAACTTACACGGTCGAGGTGGCACGTCTTTCCAACCAGTATTTGACTATTTAAAAGATGAACAATATCCAAAAGAAACACAATTATTCATCTTCACTGACGGAGGTGGTGAAAGAGAAATTAATAATCGTGGTTATAAAAAATACCAATGGATAATTTCTGGAAATCAACACCTATCAGTTCAAAATGAAAGTAGACCAATTATTAGACTTAATATAAAAGATTTTGAATATTAATAAAACAAGACCTAAGTATGTCATTAAACTGCTTTTTTTAACACGAAAAAGGAGAAATAAAAACATGAGTCAACCAAAATCACAAGAAATATTTTTAAAAGATAATAACACAATTGCTAAAAAGAAACTTAAATTCCACTTACAAGGACGTAATTTAAAAATCGTACCTGCCCTAGTTGGATTAACTGGAATTGGTAAAACAGCTATTGTAAATCAAGTAGCAAAAGAATTAGGTTATGAACTAATTTATTTTAATATGGCACAACAAAATGAAGGTGATAATGCAATCCCTGTTCCTAAAAACATGGAACAAGAAAATGCTAATATTGTCTACATTTTACACCATAAATTCCAAGAAATACTTAAAAACCCTGATAAAAAATACATTGTATTCGCCGATGAATTCACTCGTGCACAAATACCAGTTATCTCAGAATGGATGACCATTATTAACGAAAGACAATTCCAAGGGTACAAGTTCGGCGAAAACGTAAGATTTATTGCCGCAATGAACCCAACAACTAGTATGAAAGGTTTTAGTGATACAGATTATGCATCCACAGAAATGGACGATGCTCACGCTGCTCGTTTTACATTCATTTACATGGACGCTGATAGAACTGACTGGTTAGACTGGGCAAGAAAAAATGATATTCACCCTACTATAATCAGCTTCTTAGAAGACCCTAAAAATACACAATTCTTCTACGGGCAAGCACAAAACGATATTCGTATGCGTACACCGAGAACTTGGGAATTTTTAAGTGATCAATTATATGATATTGAAGATCAAAACTTAAAATATGACGGAAGACTTGTTACAGGAATTATCACAGATCAAATCGGTGATGATATTGGAAGTATCTTTGCAACTCATTACAAAACATCTAGTGACAAAATCACTTTCGAAGACGTAATTAGAGATACTGATATTCCAACTAGCATTGTTGCAAGATTTAGAAGTTTTACAGACATTCAGCAAATCGAAACCCTAAAAGGAATCTGTGAACAAATCGAGAAAAATAAAGACGAAAACATTCACCTAACACCTACACAAATGGATAACTTCTTGTTATTATGGGAAAACCTACACAAAGAAGACGCTAAATTAACTATCGGAAAAGCGTTAGATAATGCTGTAGTTAAATACGATGAAAAAGCACTTGAAGATATGGAAGAATTTGATATAACAAAACCAATTCCATTAGACCCTAACTGCGTACTTGAAAAACTATATAAAAAACAAGAATACGCAGACTTCATGCTTGCAATCCACCAAGCTGTTGGTGAACGTGTTCCTGAGTCTGAAGTGGCTTAGTTTCGCCTCGCCCTAGTTTTGGCGGGTGTCTGCGGGTGTTTTTTGAGTTGTTCGTTATATTATCAAATTTTATAGGTTTTTGATTATTTAATTAATTAACATACCGAGTTTTATGATAAATTCTTTTAATTTATCATTTAGCGATTTAAAATAAAAATTAATTTATACAGACTAGACCTAAGTATGTCGTTAAACTGCTAATTTTAATTTATAAATTTTGAACAGTACAAAAGTTTTAGAAGTATGTCAATTTTGAACACTGCAAAACTAAATACTCGAAGGGTAGAAAGGAATGTAGGTTTTAGAGGTATGTAAAATTTGAGTACTCAAAAACCACTAAGGCAATGGCGAGAACTATGTTTCCGATTTTAGAGGTATGAATACATACCAAGTTTTATAAGTTGTTCTTCGAACTCCTTATTTAGCGATTTAAAATAAAGATTAATTTACATAGATTAGACCTTAGCATGTCTTAAAACTGCTTATTTAATATTTAATTTATTAATTTAATAAATGGTTTTTTTAGATGGATGTTAATTTTAAATGGTACAAAACTTTATAATTTGTAATTATATCTTCAACAAAATTTTAGAGGTATGGAAATTTTAAATGGTACAAAACCTCAAATTCATACCGAGTTTTATGAGGAGTTTTTAGAACTCTCATTTAGCGATTTAAAATAAAACTTAAGTTACACAGATAAGACCTAAGCACGTCTTAAAACTGCTTATTTAATTTGTAAAATCTGTTTTAGAGTTATTTAAAGTATGAAGACACCAAAACTTTCATAAACTTAATTGCTGGTGCACCTAATTTTAGAGGTATATAAAATTTGTGAATACCACAAAACCAAACATACCGAGTTTTATGAGAATAGATTTAATTTCTCATTTAGCGATTTAAAATAAAAATTTATCTACACAGATTAGACCTAAGTAAGTCTTTAAACTGCTTATTTAATTTAAAACATTTAATAAATAATTTAAAACTTTTTTAGTTTTAGATATGTGTTAATTTTAAACAGTACAAACCAAAAGCTATTTAAAATATTGGTATACGTATGTTTTAGAGGTATGTAAATTTTAAATGGTACAAAACGAACAGCGAGAGGTGTCTTTAAATGCGTCATTTTAGAGGTATATAAATTTTAAATGGTACAAAACCTCAAATTCATACCAAGTTTTATGAAGTTTCTTCTGAATCTTCATTTAGCGATTTAAAATAAAAATTAATTTATACAGATTAGACCTAAGCATGTTGTTAAACTGCTTATTTAACTAACAGGTTTAAAACTTCCTTACTCAATTTATTTTAGAGGTATGTTAAATTTTAAGCACTTCAAAACGAGTGACCGCAGAGAGTGTATTTACCCTTGGTTTTAGAGGTATGAGAGGTATGTTAATTTTGATTACTCAAAACTTAATGTTAGAAATATCACCACGGCTAATATGTTTTAGAGGTATGTAAAATTTGAGTACTCTAAAACTTCCAATAATTGCATTATAATAAAAACTATGTTTTAGAGGTATGTAAAATTTGAGTACTCAAAAACGTAACAATCTGAACAATATCAGTTATATCAATTTTAGAGGTATGTTTATTTTGAGTACTCCAAAACGAATTGGCTGAAGTGTTTTAGAGGTATGTTTATTTTGAATACTCCAAAACCTCAAATTCATACCAAGTTTTATGAAGTTTCTTCTGAATCTTCATTTAGCGATTTAAAATAAAAATTTATCTACACAGATTAGACCTAAGTATGTCTTTAAACTGCTTATTTAATTTATAAAATTTAATAAATAGTTTTTTTTAGAAGTATGTTAATTTGAAACCGTACAAAATTTAGTACTAAAATTAGACCTTATTGACTGGATTTTAGAGGTATGTTAAATTTGAATACTCCAAAACGCAGGTCAAAATTTCAACTCTGAAACTTTGTTTTAGAGGTATGTAAAATTTGAGTACTCTAAAACTTCCAATAATTGCATTATAATAAAAACTATGTTTTAGAGGTATGTAAAATTTGAGTACTCCAAAACGCTCTGCGAGGCAAAAAAAATCACGTTAAAGTTTTAGAGGTATGTAAAATTTGAGTACTCCAAAACCTCAAATACATACCGAGTTTTATGAAGTCTCTTCTGAATCTTCATTTAGCGATTTAAAATAAAGATTTATTTATACAGATTAGACCTAAGTATGTCTTTAAACTACTTCCCTTTTCTGGTGAACTAGAACGGGTTCAATTCCTGTTAAGGGAATATATTAATGAAATTACAAGAAAGGATTAAAAAAAAATGACAAAATATTATTTAGGATTAGATATAGGAACAAACAGTGTTGGTTGGAGCGTAACTGATACTGAATATAATGTAATAAATAAAAACAAAAAACGCCTAATGGGAGTTGAATTATTCGAAGAAGCAAATACAGCAGAAGAAAGAAGATTATTCAGATCACAAAGAAGAAGACTTGATAGACGAAATTGGAGATTGCAATTACTTAGAGATGAATTTGAAAAAGAAATTACAAAAATAGACCCTGACTTCTTATTATCACTTCAAGAAAGTAAATATCATTTAGAAGATAAGAAAATAAACAAAAAATATATATTATTTAATGATAAAAATTATACAGATAAAAAATTCCATAAAGACTACCCTACTCATTACCACTTACGTGAAGCGATGAAAACTCAAAAAAATCCTGATATTAGAAAAGTTTATTTAGCTTTACATCATATCTATAAAAGTCGTGGACATCATCTATTTGAAGAACAAAGTTTCTCAAATGGTACTATTAACACAACCTTAAATGAACTATTAATTACTTTAAATATTGATTTAGATATTAAAAAAATAACTGAAATTTGCTTATCAAAAGACAATACAACTAATAAAGTAAAAGCATTTAAAGAAATTACAAATGATAAACAAATACAAGAAATTTTTAGATTAATATTTGGTGGTAGCGTTAGCTTAGATAAAATCTACAACATGGACGAATATAAAGAATTAGATTCAAATGTTAAAACAATCTCGTTTAAAAATAAAAACTATGATGAAGTACGTTATGAGTATGAAACTGTATTAAATGATAATATTGAAATGTTAGATAAAATTAAATTAGTATATGATGCTATTATTTTAGCTAATATCAAAAAAGACGGATTAAGCCTATCAAAATCTAAAATTGAAATTTATAACAAACATAAACAAGATAGAAAAAATTTAAAAAAACTTATAATGCAAGAAAAATCATTAACAGTAAAAGAAAGAAAAACATTATACTATAATATAATGTTAAAAGACGAAAAAGCTGGAACTAATTACGTTAACTATACACGTAATTCTAATATAACAAAATCTTGTGATTATGAAAGTTTCAAAAAATTTCTTAAAAAAGAATTATCAATACTAAAAGACACTAAACAAAAAGAAATAATTTTAAACGATATTGATCAAGATACATTCTTACCACTACTAAGAACAAAAGATAATTCAGTAATCCCATATCAAATTCATAAAGAAGAATTACTAGAAATTATTAATAATGCTAAAAAATATCACAAATTCTTAAGCGAAGAAGTAATTGATAGATTAATTAAAATTTTTGAATTCAAAATTCCTTACTTCATTGGACCATTAAATAACAATATTGAAAATAGTTTTGCTTGGTCAGTAAGAAAAACTGGTCATGAACATACGCCTGTTACACCTTGGAACTATTATGAAGTAATTGATGAAACTGAATCTGCTAAGAAATTTATAGATAATTTAATCAGTAACTGTACATACTTAGAAAATGAAAAAGTAATACCAAAAGAATCATTATTATATTCTGAATACATGCTATTAAATGAATTAAACGCAATTAAAATTGATAATGTGAAAATTACAACAGATATACGTGACATTATTATTGATGAACTATTTATTAAAACAAAAACAACTGTAACTAAAAACAAAATCAAACAATTACTTGTTAAAAAGAAATTAATTGATAAAACTGCTGAAATTACAGGAATTGATAATATTGTTAAAGGAAACTTAAAAGCAAATCATGAATTTGGTAAAATTTTAGGTGATAATTTCAATAAAGAACATGTTGAAAACATGATTTATTGGTTAACAATCTATGGTGACACTAAAAAATTAGTAAAAGAAAATATTGAAACAAATTATCCAAATATTTATACTAAAGAACAAATTGACCAAATCTTAAAACTAAAATTCAAAGACTGGTCTTCATTAAGTAAAAAATTCTTAACTGAAATTCATTCAAAATCACTTATCAATACTGAAACAGGTGAAATGTTAAATATTATTGAAGCATTAAGACAAACTAATTATATCTTAATGGAATTGTTATCTAATAAATTTGATTATACAGAACAAATTGATAAATTAAATATCAAAAAAGAAATTAAAGAATTAACACCAGATATTCTTAATAACTTATACGTATCACCTAGTACAAAACGTGCTATTTGGCAAACTCTAAAAATCAATGATAGAGTTAAAAAAGAATTAGGTACAGAACCTACTAAAATATTCATTGAAACAACAAGAACAAACCAAGCACCAAAAATTGTGAAAGATACAAGACATCAAAATTTAATTAACTTATATAGTAAGATTAAAGAAAATGATGTTAAAGGATTAGATATCAATCTAAAAGAATTAAAAAAATCATTAGAAAAAGAATTACCAAGTAATTTAAAATCTAAAAAGTTATATTTATACTATTCTCAATTAGGTAAATGTTTATATACTGGTAAAGACATTGATAAAAATCAAATTAATTCAATTTTAGAATATGATATTGATCATATCTACCCTCAAAGTAAAGTTAAAGACGATAGCTTTGATAACACAGTATTAGTATATAGAACAGCAAACGCTAATAAGAGTGATATTTATCCATTAAGTGAATTAACACAAGAAAAAAATAAATCATTATGGTTAGCATTAAAATCATTAAAATTAATGACTGATGAGAAATATAATCGTTTAGCAAGAACAAACGAATTTTCTAATAATGAATTATCAGGATTTATAGCAAGACAATTAGTTGAAACTTCACAAACAATTAAAGTTGTTAGTAAATTATTAAAACAATTAAATCCAAAATCAAGAATTTGTTACTCTAAAGCAGAAAACGTAAATGTATTTAAACAAAATTACGGTAAAATTAAAGAATGTAATAGAAAATCACAAAATAAAGAACAAATTATCAAAGTACGTGAATTAAATGATTTACACCATGCTGTAGATGCTTACTTAAATATCGTTGTTGGTAATGTATATGATACAAAATTCACATCAAATCCAAGAACATTTATTGATTCATCAAAAGATAATAGAAAATATTCATTAAATACCCTATTCTACTATGATATAAAAGATGCATGGATTATTGACAAAACAATCAAAACAGTTGATCGTGAAATTAATGATACAAATATTCAAGTTAACAAACGTGCTAGTAGAAAAACTGGTAAATTATTTGATGCAACAATTTACAAAGCAAATGTAGCAAAAGAAGGTGTTTACTACCCTATTAAAACTAAAGACGGACGTATGTTAGATGTAACCAAATACGGTGGATATACATCAATTACTATCTCGCATTACACATTAGTAAGTTATACTTTAACAACACCAAAAGAAAGTTATGACGCAAAATACTTAGTACCTGTGCCAATTTATAAAGTTAACAGTATTAAAACAGATGACGAGTTACTTAAACATATTGAAAGTGTTATTCCACATAAACCAAACGAAACAATTAGTAATATTAAAATTATTAAGAAAGAACTTTATACGCACTCAAAAGTAATCTTAAACGGATTACCAGTATACTTAGGTGGTAAAACAAATAATAATATTACATATCGATCAGCTTTACAAATCACATTTGATTATGATACAACACGTTACTTAAAAACAATGTTTAACTACATCAATTGGCAAAAAGCTAATAAAGGTAAAGGTGATTTATGGCACTCTATTACACAAGATGATAACTTAAAAACATACGATGCTATTATTAAGAAAATGACAGACAAAATAATTAATAAGATCAATCCTACTAAATTCGATATGTTACAAGATAAAACTTACAGAAAAACATTCGAAAAATTAACATTAGATGAACAAGTTCAAGTATTAGCTGAACTACTAAATCTAATAACAACTAAATTAACACCAAATGCAAAAGTTCTAAAACTAATTAACATGTCAGCATCAGTTAAAAGTATTCCATTTAGCTTAAATGGTTATGAACTAATTTAAAGGTTTTTGATTACTTTAAAATTAAACATACCGAGTTTTATGAGATATTAATTAAACTTCTCATTTAGCGATTTAAAATAAAAATTTATTTACACAGAATTAGACCTAAGCAAGTCTTTAAACTGCTTATTTAATTTATAAATATTTACAAAAAAAATTGCAAATACCGTATATTTAGAGCTATGTTAATTTTAAGCACTACAAAATATATACCTACGTTCACTGGTTATATCTTAAGTTTTAGAGGTATGTTAAATTTCAATACCACAACCTATAATTGAAAGTTTGTAGGTGTTACTTCGTTTTAGAGGTATGTTAATTTTAAATGGTACAAAACAGAAACTTCGTAAAAAGGTTGAACGCCTTGGTTTTAGAGGTATGTTAATTTTAAATGGTACAAAACGATAAAGCAATTAACATGGTTAAAATTTGTGTTTTAGAGGTATGTTAATTTTAAATGGTACAAAACAAGCAAAGGCGAAAGTTGTGATGTATTTTTAGTTTTAGAGGTATGTTAATTTTAAATGGTACAAAACCTCAAACATACCGAGTTTTATGAAGGATTCTTTTAATTCTCATTTAGCGATTTAAAATAAAGATTTATTTACACAGATTAGACCTAAGTATGTCTTAAAACTACTTGTTTAATTTAAAACATTTATTAAATGTTTTAAAACTTTTTTAGTTTTATATGTGTTTAATTTTAACAGTACAAAACATCAACTACAAGAAATCAATAATGCGGGTTTTAGAGGTATGTTAATTTTAAGTACTACAAAACACTTTGAACGGCTCATATAAGTCTTTTTGCGGTTTTAGAGGTATGTTAATTTTAAATAGTACAAAACAAATACTATTTATCAACAGCGATAATAACCTGTTTTAGAGATATGTTAATTTTGAATAGTACAAAAACTCAAATCATACCGAGTTTTATGAGAATACATTTAATTTCTCATTTAGCGATTTAAAATAAAAATTAATTTACACAGAATTAGACCTAAGCATGTCTAAAAACTGCTTATTTAATTTATAAATTTTGAGTACATTAAAAACAAAAAAAAACGGAAAAAGTGACCCTATTTTTTAGAGGTATGTTAAATTTGAACACTAGTTTTAGAGGTATGTTAATTTTAAATGCTACAAAAATTCATTTAGTTCATTTTTTAAAGATATTTGTTTTATTTTAGAGATATATTAATTTTAAGTACTACAAAACCTCAAATTTATATCAAGTTTTATAAGGAATTCTTCAAACTCCTTATTTAGCGATTTAAAATAAAGATTAATTTATACAGATTAGACCCAAGCAAGTCATTAAACTGCTTATTTTAATTTGTACAATTAAGTAATACAACAAAAATTATACAATCCAACCTCCTTCTATTATTTTAGAGGTATTTTTTGAATACTCTTATGAACTACAAATTTTAGAGATATGTAAATTTTAAATGGTACAAAACAGCATTTAAAATATTAGTATACAATATAAATTTTAAAGGTATATAAATTTTAAATAGTATAAAAAAATTCAGATGCTAGTTTGTTTGATTAGTAATTTTAGAGGTATGTAAATTTTAAATAGTACAAAACCTGTTTGAGCTCCGACATCATCACCAAATTGTTTTAGAGGTATGTAAATTTTAAATAGTACAAAACAAAATATCCATAGTGTCTTCAACATACGTTGTTTTAGAAGTATGTAAATTTTAAATCGTAAAAAACCTCAAATTCATACCAAGTTTTATGAAGTTTCTTCTGAATCTTCATTTAGCGATTTAAAATAAAAATTTATTTACACAGAATTAAACCTAAGCAAGTCACTAAACTGCTTGATTTAAAAAAAGGATAATTTTAGAGGTATCTTAATTTTGAGTATTTGAAAACCTCAAACATACCGAGTTTTATGAACGTTCTTATGAATCTTCATTTAGCGATTTAAAATAAAAATTAATTTACACAGAATTTGACCTAAGCAAGTCAATAAACTGCTTAATTTTTTAAAAGGATACACAAAAATATGACAATTAAAAAAACTAAAATTGAATTAATTTTAAAAGATGAATATAATGAAAATGAATACTATCACGGTAAAGATTTTCATAATCCAAAACTTAAATTCTTAACACCAAAAACTTTAAGTGAAATTATAAAATTACTTATTCCTTCTAACAAGGAAGCTTATGAAATTCCATTATATATGTTTGAGTACGCTCATGAATTACAAGGAAGTATTAGTAAAGAACAGATCGAAAATCCAACAGAATCATTAATACCACTCTATTTAAAATATATTTCAGGTGCTCTATCAAGTGATACAATGCCACATGAAGGATTAACTATAGAAAAACTTCCTAAAATCACCTCTATTCTAACTAATGATGAGTTAATTGAATTACTTAATCATTTAGCTTATCCATATTGTCAATACGGTGAATCCTACATAGGTTTAACTAACCTGCACATTGTAGAAACACCATTAGGCAACTATTTTAATTGGGAAGTGATGCATGGTGATGCTGACCACTATGATAACGGTGTAACTACATATAGCACGCTTGATCAAAAAACTGAAATTGGTGATTTTAAAACAGTCAAAGAATTAAAAGATTTTTTAAACACATTACCTGAAGATAAAATGTTACCTGAATTAACATTTCGTTTTAAAAATATGTATTAAAACAATTCAAATTCAAAATAAAAATTAATTTAGTAAAACAGACCTGATTAAGTCTTTAAACTAATCTTCTTTTTTTAACGAAATCCTACGGATTTCGCAATTTTGTTCTTCGAAAAAGTCGTCAGAAAAACTCGTACTAATATACGAAAAGAAGTCCTGAGCGGACTTCTTTGTAACTATTTTTTAATTAACCTACTTAGGAAACTTTTAATAAAATCAATATTAGAATCTTCGTTAGAATATTAGAATCTTCGTTAGAAAACCAAGAAGGTATTTTATTATTAAAATCTTTTATCTTTTGTATATTAATATCATCACTTGTAATACGTTTAGTATATTTAATATCTAAATCAAGCTCTTGAATTTCTTCAATTACTGGTGTTTTACTTCGTATAATATTATTTAGATTTACGCTATTACTCTCAGTAGATTTAGCATCTTCGCTCACTTTATTACCCTCAGTAGTTTTAGAATCTTCACCAACTCTATTAGCTTCTGTAGATTTAACTTCATCATCACCAACTCTATTAGCTTCTGTAGATTTAACTTCATCACTTACTTTAGAATCTTCACTAACTTTATTAGCACCAGAATCTTTAGCTTCATCACTTATTTTAGAATTTTCACTAACTTTATTATCACCAGAATCTTTAGCTTCATCATTTACTTTAGAATCGTGACCAACTTTATTAGCTTCAGTAGATTCACTAACTTTTTTATCTTCAGAAGGTTTAGTTACTTCATTATCTTTTTTAGACTCACTTACTTTAGAATCTTCGTTATCAACTTTTTTACCTTCAGAATCTTTAGTTACTTCTTTCTCATGATTATTCTCTGAACTATCTTTAGAACTACCACCATTAACTGAATTATCTGGACGATCTTCTTTAACTTTTTCATCTACTTTATTACCTTCATGAACTTTATCAACTTCATTATCTTTTGGTTTAGCAACTACGTTAGAATTATCTTTAACCGAACTTTCATCTTTTTTATCCGATTTATCGTCTACTTTAACCGAACTTTCATCTTTTTTATCCGATTTATCGTCTACTTTAACCGAACTTTCATCTTTTTTATCCGATTTATCATCTACTTTCACCGAACTATTTTTAGATATTAATTCATCAACCAATTTATTATTTTTAACAATCAATTCACTTAACGCTTTCTTATTAGAAAGTTTTGATTTAATAACTTCTAAAGAATCATTACTAAATATATTTAAATCTTTTGATAATTCACTAATTTGAGCTTTCATATTACGAAGTTCATCAGTTTCTAAATTACTTGATATACCTTTAATAGTACCAAGTTTAATAGTTCTAAATATATAGATAAAATCTCTGAAATATATTAATATCTCTGAAAATTATATCTACATACGGTGAAACTCAAGTCTATGCAGACTGAGGGTGACAACCTATAATTGACACCTCGCTAGAGTGATTATTACATTTCTTAAAATGATTTTGTAATAAAGTCTCTAGGATTAGACACCTTGTTATACGGATTTTTTGTCCGTTTGCTAAAGAACGCATTTTAATATCAAAAGAACGTCTTTTAATAATATTTCGAGATGCGTTCACATCAGCATTTATTTTATGACCACAACAAGTACATTTGAAAGTACCTTGTGTTCTTCTATTTTTCTTAGAGACAAACCCACATTTAGAACACTCTTGGCTAGTATATGCAGGGTTTACCTCCACAACAGTAATACCATGAGTATCTTCTAAACGTTTTAATTTATCTTTTATCACTTTACGATAAGTACGACCAATAAGACGGTTCATTCTTTTAGATAATTTGCTACTACGAAAATCAAGTTTTTCAACTACAAAGACAGAATGACCTTGTTTAGCAATCTTATTTAAAATTCTACCAATTTCATTTGTAATAAATGAACGAATTTTAGCTTGTAATTTATTATATACTGGATCTGTTTTTAATTTCTTACCTTCTTTTTGAAGTAATTTAGCACGTTCAGTAACTATTTGATCCCAAATTTTAAGCTTGTTAAATGATGTAATACCATATCTTTCACCAGTACTTGTAGCAAACATTGTAACCATACCAAAATCAATACCTATTTCTTTATCATTATCTCTAAGTTTTGCTTTCTCATGTTCTAAAATAGGTGCTACAATTAACTTACCTTCTTTTAAACATACTTGAACAGAAGGTAAACGAACTCCTGTTTTTAATAATTGTTCATAAAAAATATTATTTTTTAAAGGAATATAGATTGGTTTACCTTTTTCTAAAGTTGATAATTTCAACCATAAATTAACATGTGTTGCATTACGAGTTACTTCAAGTTGTGCTACTTTTTCATCTAATTTTAAAGTAGCAACTTTTTTAAGATTTGGTAATGAAATTTTCTTACGAGCTTGTTTTACAAGTCTTCTAAGGAACTTAAGAATTTCTTCAGGTACTGGTAATTCAATTTTTGCTGGGTTATTTTTAGTAGGAACCACTAAATTGTTGTTCTCATCATATGCCCATTTTAAAGTTGGTTTTTTATACCAAAGATGACGTTTATTTACTCTATAACAAGTAGTAAGAAATGGTTGATTGTCAATTAATTTATCATCAATAGAAGACAGTGTTAAATAATTTTTAACTTTATCTGAAAGTAACGCAGTCCATGATAAATAAGACTCACGAGTCTGAGTATAACAAGTCTGTACATACCTAGCAGATAATGGAGTCTTGATAGAATTATTTGTAATATCATCTAATATATCTTGTAATGGTCTTATACTTTTACCATTTTTAATAGCATTATTATGAGTTTTAATAGCTCTATTATATAATTCATTAATATCAGAATTATATGGTTTAACATTTGTAAAATTAGGTACATTTAAACCTTTTTGCAATTTTACATTCATATCATGAATAAAATAATCAAGTAGAGAACGATATTCTTTCCATAGTGGTTCTAATTTCGCTATTTTACCAATATTAGTTAACGTTTCATGTTTAATTGTAGACATGTATTTATTTTCACGATTTTTAACCACTATGTTCACTTCCTTTCTTGATTATTTTATATTATCATTTTTATATTTATACTAATAATTATATCATATAAATATTAATAAATCAATACTTTTTATAATAAATTTTGTTACTCATTAATATACCAAGTTTTATGAATTTTCTTATGAATCTTCATTTAGCGATTTAAAATAAAAATTTATTTACATAGATTTTACAAACCTAGACCTGAGTAAGTCTTTAAACTCTTTTTTTTATTTTTAAGAAATTCTACGTATTTCTTTAATAGGTTCTTCGAACATTCTCGTAATAAATTTAAATAAAAAATTTCCAAAAAAAACTTCTCTTAATATAATAAAAAGTCCGGTTAAGGACTTTTTACTAGAATCTATTTTTTTAATTTACTCAGGTAATTTAGAATAAAACTAATATTTTCAACATTTGTTTTAACATTACCATTTATATTATTATATGAATTTATCTTTTGTACATTTTCATCAATATCTAACATTTGTTTATCATATTTAATTGTAAAATCAAATTTCTCATTTAATTTTATTACAGGTGTTTCACTAATAACAATATCTTTTAATACAAGAGGTACTTTTTTAATTTTAATATCTACTTTAGTATTATCAACTTTATCACTAGGTTTAATTATATCAGTATCTTTAGTACTATTATCAACTTTATTAGAATCCTTAGTACTATCATCAACCTTATCAGTAACCTTAGTACTATTATCAACCTTATCAGAAGGTTTAACTATTTCAGTATCCTTAGCACTATTATCAACTTTATCATTAGGTTTAACTACATCAGTATCCTTAGTACTATTATCCACTTTATTAGAATCCTTAGTACTTTCATCAACTTTATCAATAGGTTTAGTACTATCATCAACCTTATTACTATCAGGTTTCACTACTTCAGTATCTTTAGTACTATTATCAACTTTATCACTAGGTTTAACTTTATCAGTATCCTTAATACTATCATCAACCTTATCACTAGGTTTAACTACATCAGTATCTTTAGTACTATTATCCACTTTATCAACAACTTTAGTATTTTCATCAACCTTATTACTATCAGGTTTAACTACTTCAGTATCTTTAGTACTTTCACCAACCTTATCACTAGGTTTAACTACATTATTATCCTTAGTACTATCATCAACTTTATCACTAGGTTTAGTATTTTCATCAACCTTATCATTATTATTATTTTTAGCTTTATTAATTAAATCACTAACAAGAATATTATTTTGATTAATCAACTCACTTAAACGTTTTTTATCAGAAACTTTCTTTTTAATAACATCTAATGATTCATCAGTTGACACGTTTAAATCACTACTTAAAATCTTAATTTCATTTTGAATTTTATCGACTTCACTTGATTTAATAGAATTTGGTAAAGAACTTACATTACCTAAAGGTATTTGTTTCCATTCTTTAATTAAATTTACTTTTTCACCATGTTCACTTTGAAGAAGTTTAAGTTTCTCATCAAATTTTAATAATTCATTATATTTTAAACTTAAAATATGTGTTTTACTAGACATTTCATTAATATCATCACTATTAAACACATCATCTACACTACTTGATATATCACTTAATAACTTACGTAATTCTTTTTCTTCACCACTAGATAAACCACTTATATCACGTTTTATACTAACTAATTTTTTAACTTTATCAACTAATTCATTACGATCAGCTCGAACATCAACAATCATATTATTATATTCAAGTTTCAACATGTCTAATTTTTCAGATAATAGTTTATTCATATTATCAACAACTTCCTGACTAGCACCACCATTTAGAGCCGATTTAGTATCAGAAACTAATTTTCTTAAATCATTAATCCCATTATTAAAATCATCCGCAAATGGGTGACTAGCATGAATTTCTTTTTTACCATTAAGGAAACTTTCAACATTTTTTATAGTTTTATTTATTTCACTCAAATTAGCCGTTTTAAGACGTACTGAGACCTCTATAACACGTTCCCCTTCTGTTAGTACCCCTTCCTCGCTTATACTCTCTACAAGCTCATATTTACCCTTCTCAAGTAAATTCATTAATTCATTATCATTTACAGTAGAATAACTATACTTAGTACCAACATCACCACTAACAATAACTTTACTTGGTAAAACTTCTTCCCTACCTTCTAAATATTTAACTCTAATACTACCTTGTTTTTTAATACTTTCAGTTTGTGCTTGTGCTACACCAAACCCGTCAAATCTATAAGTTACACCATCAATTACTTTAGTAATATTACGAAGCATATGACCATCATCTTTAAAGAAATATCTTTCACCTGATTTACTATCTTCATACCAACCAATAATTTTATTTTGCTCAATCATTTGTCTTAACCAATCACGTTGTTCTTTAGTAAAAATTATTCCACCTGCTTGTTTATTACTTGGATCACTATCTGGAACACTCTCACCAACTTTAGCATGTCCAGCATGATACTTACCATCTAAAGCAAATTGATGTAAACCAATTACATGATTTTTATTATTTAAAACTCCAGCACCAGATAATCCACCACGAGAAGTGATGTAATTATAAAAAACTGACTTATTAGGATTATCTGCTAAATTACCGTTTTTATCAACAAATTTATCATAAGTTTTTCCAGTAGTTGAATCAATATAACCATGAATTGCACCACTAATTTTGTAAAGTTTACCATGTTCAAGTTTATTTTCAAGTAATGAATCATCACTCTTATCAAAATCACTTGAATAACCTAATACATTAACTTTATCCCCTTCACGGATATTATTAAATTCATCTTCACTAGCAAGTTCATTAAAATCCGCCATTTTATATGGTGACATTAATTGCATTGGTTTATCAAATGTAAGTACAGCTAAATCGTTAAACCACTGAATATTAGCACCACCAACTAAAGCACCATCACTTTTACGTGTGTTTCCTTCAACTTCACTAGGTTTTAAAGAAAAACCGTCCTTATTCCAAAACTTAATAGTTTGAGGTGGATATAAATAACTAATACCACTAGTTACTCTATTACCATTCGCTTTTGAATTACTACCTAATATTAAATTATACTGTTTAACGTCTTTATTTAACTGATTCACACCATTAGGTTGCAAGAAATTATGAGCAACTGTAACAAATACAGTTGGTGAAACAAACATACCACTCCCCATATAAAAACTATCATCTAAATCATTATGAAGTAAACCGACAGCAGAATTAACAGGGTTATTATAATCAACATGTTCTACATCAAATCCATTCTTAAAAACTCCACGAAAATTACCATTTGTTTTAATATTATTATTTTTAAAATCTTTAGAACTAACTTTACCTAAAACTTTACCATCTTCCTTTGTAAACTTAGTAACTTTACCATTTGTTACAAAATCACTTTCAACAGCTAACGCACTAGATGATAAAAGTCCTAAAAAACCTGTTGTAACAACAGCTACTTTACTTTTTATCATAAAAAAATCTCCTTAAATTTATATAAACTATAATATTATTATACCATTTTTTGAAAACTTTTTCAACAAAAAAGAGAAGTCCGAAGACTTCCCTTAAATCAAATTATAAATCAAATAAGCAGTTTATTGACTTGCTTAGGTCTCTATGTAAATAAATCTTTAATTTAAATCGCTAAATGAGAAATTAAAACTTCTCATAAAACTCGATATATAACTAAATATTAATCAAATTTTATATATCTCTAAATTAAAAATTTCTAATTGTTAATGTATTACCTGAAGCACTTCGTTTACCATCAAACTCACGTACTCTTAAACTTGTAGCTGATGAAGTTTTCTCATATTCATAAACATATTTCTTAACTACAACACTTGGTTTAGTAATTTCACCTAACTTAGGTGGTGTTGGTTCTTTAACAAGTTCTTTTTCAGTAGGTTTATTTGGTTTTTCTAACACTTTTGGAGGTGTTGGTAAAGCTTCATATTTAGCAGGTGTAACTTCTTTTTTCTTAGGTTCAACTGGTTTTTCAGGAGGTGTTGGTGGGTTCTCATGAGTTGGTCTTGGTGGATTAGTAACAATATTAATATTTACTTTTGTACCAAAGTCACCATTAGCAATTGCAGTTGTTTTAGCACCTGGACCATAGTTTTCAATAGTATAACTTAATGTTTTAGTGTAACCAACATAAGTATATACACCATCTGGAGCAGAGTTAAGTCCGTCTAACGCTTGTCCTGAACCTTTTTTACCTTTGTTTTTACCAAAGTTATAACCTAATTCTAAATTACTTTTAGCAGCATCACCATTTACAGATACTCCTCCACCTTGACCCACGATTTTCATATCTGGTGAATTAAATGTAGTATGTTGTCCACCATCTAAGTCGATCATAGCAGCTGCCCAGAAGTATTCTTTTTCATCTTCAACACGGTAATCAACTGTAACTTTATCTTTAGGACGTTTATCCGTATCTCCGTGGATACCATCAAGATAATTTAATGCACCATTTGCATTCCAAATAGTAAACCAATCCGCACCATAACGAAGTTTAGTACCACCTTTAGTTAAACGAACCCAAAGACCTTTTTTCTCACCGTTTTTAAGTGTAACAGCATTTGGAATCATAAACCATTCACCTGATTTAACAGACCAAATTTCAGTAGTTCCACCTGAATTTACATCATAAACTTTATTTTTAAAACCATAACGTTCATAATCTTTTTGAACCATGTTACCTTGTACAATAGTTGAACCATTATAAGGAACAGGTTTACCAGATTCCCAACGAATATCTGTAACAACATTAGCATCAGTTAATTTACCAGATTCAGAATAAGCATGAATTGTATACTTACCATTAGATAAATCTTCTTTATTAGTGATAGTACCTTCACTTACTACTTTAATATCATTAGCAATTGTCACAGCACCACGGTTTTTCCAATTATCTGTTGGTACTTCATCAGTTCCATCATAACCTTGATGTTTAGCTATAATATCTTTAATTGCATTTACGTTTTCTTGGTATTTTTTACCTTCTTCAGAACTAGTACCTTGATTTCTGTTATATTCAGCTAATTTTTCATCATACTCAGCTTTTTTCTCATTATAAAATTTTAAATTATTCTCATAAGCTTTTAATTTACTATTATATGTAGCATCAGCTTCAGCTTTTTCTGCTTCATACTTAGCTTTAGCAGCTTCATTTAAAGCTTTAATACGAGCACTCTCTTTTTCATACTCAGCCTTACGTTTATTATTTTCAGCTTCTACTTTAGCGACTTCTTTGTTATACTCACTGATTAAAACTTCATTTTCACCTTTGATTTTTTCATTAGTTTTCTTAATAGAAGCTAAAGCTTTTTCGTAAGATGCTTTTGCTTTTTCTTGTGTACGAACTTTTTGTTCATATACACCTTTTGTATCTAAGATACGTGAACTTTCTTGGTTTCTACGAACTTGTTCATCAGCAATCTTTTTAATATACTCATCGTGAGTATTTACTTTAATTTTATGTTCTTCTGTTTTTACATCAATACCAACTTTTTTAAGAGTTTCGATACTTTGATCTAGTTTATCAGTTTTAGTTTCTGCTTGAGCAGTAACATTAGCACCACCGACCAAAGTTGCAAACCCAGCTACTGATGTTGCAATTATTTTTTTACTCAATATTTCTTCCTCCATAATTATAATTATATTTAGATATAATTAGTATAACATAGGTTTATAGTAATTGCAACAAAAAAAGAACCTAATTAAAGGTTCTAATTTGACTTATATTATTTTTCAGATTTCTTTAAATCCATTTTTCTTTTAGCAAGCATTAAAGCTAGTGCTAAACTCACCATAGCAAACGGTGCAGTAGATTCCCCACCTAAACCAGTATCACTTAATTTACCTTGTTTAGATTTGGTAACAGGTTCATCACTTGCTTTAGCAACGTTTTTACTACTTACAACCCCGCCCTGTGAAGAACCAGATGTGTTAGACGTTGATTTATCGTTTGAAGCTTTTACATTAGAATTTTTAGCGTATGTCGTATCTTTTAATTCACCGTTTTTAACACGTTCATCAACTGTGTCAACAACTTCCTTAGCAGAAACTTCATCAGATTTTCTAACTACTTCAGCATCTTTAACACCATTAGATGATACAACATTACTTAATTGTTTGTTTTGAGATGCAACATAAGTCGCATATGAATCTACTAATGTAGATTTATCAATATTATCAGGATTTTTACCTTGTTCTTTTAAATAAGCTTTAAAATCATCAACTTGACTTTCAGGTAAAACTTTTTTAGCACTATCTAATATTTTTTCTTCCTTTTCACTAGAAACTTTTTCAGAAGATTTACCATATTCTAATTTAAGATCACGATTATCAGCATTAGCTAATGATTTTAAAGCAGCACCTGCTAAAATATCTTCATCAGTTTTAGCTTCTTTAAGTTCTTTATCAGCTTCTTCATTAATTTCTTCTTTAGAACCAAGTTTTAATTGAGCACTTTCAACGTTTGGACTCACAGGTTTATGAACTTTTGGTTGTCTTGGGGCACGTTCAACAATATCATACGTGTCATCGATATATTTAGCTTTTTCTTCTGGTGGTAGTTTACGGAAAGCATCATCTGCTTTTTCACGTTCAGTTTTCTCTACTTCAGTTTTAAGTTTAGGTACTTCAATATCTTTAACTTTAGGTACTTCAGTTGATTTAGTTTCTTCGACTTTAGTTTCTTCTTTAACACCGTCAACTACTTTTGGTTCAACTTTTTCTTTTAAGTCTTTAATATCTCCAGTATTTTTCTCAACTTGTTTTTCAAGTTCTGTCTTAACTACGTTAGTACCACGTTTAATAACAGCATCTTGTTTTTCTTTAATTACTTTTTCTTCAACTTTAAGTTGTTCCGCACGATGACCTTTAATAGTTTTCCAAGTAGTTACTTTTTCACGTAAACCGTCTTGTCCAGCAACTACAACTATTTCTTTTCCTTTTTCAAGTGTATCGTCATCTTCATACTTAATAGTTCTTGCTTCTACAAAACTTTCTGTTAATATATCTTCACCAACAGTACCAACTAATTTAGGTTGGTTATCTTCAATAACTTTACCATAACTGTGTTCATCTGAATATTCAACACCTGAAGCAGATTCTTTAGAATTTTCTACAACTGGTTTTGTTTCTTCAGCTGGTTTTGTTTCTTTTGGTGTTTCTGTTTCTTTTGGTGTAGTTTCAGTTGGCTTAGTTTCAACTGGTTTTGTTTCAGTTGGCTTAGTTTCAACTGGTTTTGTTTCAGTTGGCTTAGTTTCAACTGGTTTTGTTTCAGTTGG
>ERZ773272.225-NODE-225-length-23208-cov-3.789660_pt1 | contig 23208 bp, 16 predicted proteins | sample MGYA00511891_ERZ773272 | MGnify/ENA primary metagenome ERZ773272 (study PRJEB29015, sample SAMEA2738150) | human oral metagenome | biome: human oral; feature: human-associated habitat; material: saliva | place: China | collected 2198 ...
TACAATATAACTATTTTTTGTTATTATTGATGTAAATATAAAAATAACTTTAAAAGGGGAAATATAATGTCAGAACGATTGAAACTTAAGAAGATTTTTTTAGAAAAGGATAAGAACTTTGAGATCGAGTCTTATAAAAAGAGAATATTTGATGGTGGAGATGCGGAATTTTTAGAAGCTAATCAAATATCAATGGTTGAACAGATGACTGTTCTTTTGAAACAACAAAATCGTAAGTTGAAAACAGACCATTCTTTTAAACAGCTAAAGAAGATTATTTCTGATGGTGATCCAACGAAAGATGCTGCGTACTTTCAAACACTGTTTTTCTTGGCTCACTACACAGGTCTTTCAAATGATTACTCTTCTGAGATTATTCAAAATATTTTGATAAATCTTATTGAAGCATCCACAGATAAAGCTCTGAAGGGGCGAATTTTAACTGCTGATTTGAACGAAAAGTATTTGTCTGGTATTTATTGGAGTAATCAATCAAAACTCTTAAGAGATACCTTTAATTTCTTAAATACAATCAAAGATGACATCTCTTTAATTCTTGCAGTTGATAAAGACGGAATTTTGTCTAGCAATAAAGTTGATTACGCTGTAAAAAAATCTAATAAAAAAAATACACAAGATGTAGATCTTGATATTGATGTTGAACGCTTTCTAAATATTATCAGTTCGAATTTTTCGGAAGAATCCATTCTTAACGACTCTAACGTTACCTTTGCTTCATCGTATTTCAGATCTTGCTTGGACTTGAATACAGATAGGTTATTTGAGGAAATCTATAACATTGCAAGAATTTCTGCTGAAGATGTTATAGAAAGAAATAAGTAAAAATTCTGTTATAATTTCAGAAAATAAATAATTCTGTTGAGAATAACAGAATTAGAAAGAAGGATTTTAAATGAAAACTCAAAAACAAGTTATTTCGGAACCAACAAGTTTGTGGGAAATCACATCAAATCTGAAGCATTTGTTCGATCCATCAGTTTGGCCGATTCTACAAAGTGCATCTGTTAAGATGGATGAAACTCCTAAATATGTTACTACACCAATGTTAAGAGCTAAAGCTGTTACTGGTGTTTTGTCAATTGAACCTAAAAGTGGTCTCATTAATCTGTACAGTGATGATATTGCAGATGACCAGACACAAAAAGAGTTGGATGAGTTTTGTAAATCAAGCTTTGAAGTGTGTCTATCTTATTTTGATGAAGACGGTAACTTTATTTCGTCTGACTCAATTTTAACCTTGTTTAATCTTGGTCATTTCTTTGTTCTAAACGGTCCTCAGCAAAAGATGAATTTCTATAAAAATTCTTGCGAGGATTCTTCGTTGCTCAAGATGTTGGATACAGAGGAAGAATTTAAGTCTATTGAGAGCTTGAGCAAAGATGTTCCAGATTGGAAGGATTCGTTCCAGGTTATAAATTTTTCATCGATGAATTTCGAGGATATTTTTAACTATTCAAAAACATTGTTTTACAAAAAAATATCTCAAAAGGTTGGAGTTACTTTGACAGCGTTTTTGGAACGCTTGTTGTTTAACTTTGAAACTAAAAAAAACAATCTTAGTGAGCAGATGTGTAGCGATAGTTACGTTTTTTCAAATACAGATGATTACGTACGGGTGTTCATCTCTCACTTGCTTCCCAATCTACTTAGTAATCTTAAAAGTACTTACGTTTTTAATTCTGAAGAATTAAAACAAAAAGATCTTTCAAAGATTGCTTTAGTTTCATCTTCCACTGATGCTTTTATCAAAGGGGAGTTCTGGGAAAAACAAAGCACAACCGATACAAGTTGCATCTGTTATACAGCTAAAAAATTATTAGGCGAAAAAGACGAGGTTCTGTACAGTTTTAACGATCACACAAAAGCCATTGTTTATAACTTATTGGATAATCTCTGTTGTTTTTCCGGCTCAGAGGTCGGGGATGAAGTAATTGAGGTATTAGGTGTTCTTGTGCAAAAATTTTCATTTAAACACTACAAGAACCTCGATAGCTTGACTGTTGATAAAAATAAAAACCCCAACTTATACTTCTTTTTAAGTCAATCCAAGAAAATACTTGAGGCTACCGGAAGTCGTTATTCTGATAATGAAGTATTTAAAGAGGCTTTATTGCGTGGAGATCTTGTTTAAAACATCAAAAAGAAAAGGCCAATTTGGTTTTTTCTTTTTTTGTAAAATTATCAGAAAACTGATATAATGTAAAATAAGAATAAGAAAATAAAATGGGAGGGTGTCGATGCCTGGGCAAATAAAAAAGAATCGATTTCTAACAAAGACAAACCTGTTGTTAGCCGTCATCACCGTAGGTGCTGGCTCCGGGATTGGATATTACGCACTTAAGCAAACCAGACCGGAATCCACGATAACTAAATTGTCGCAAAGTCAGCAAACATCTCTTATCTCTGCGGAGACTAAATTAGTTCAAAATAATACTAAACCCAAAGAGGTTTACTCAGATCTTATTAAAAGATTCTCAAAACTTGACTCTGCACACAAGCAGCTTGGAATGGACCTCATTTATACGTCGATTCAAAATGCTAGTTATTATTACAATTCCACTGGTAGTGTAATGCGTGGGGAAATTGATTACAATCGCAGGGAATCAAAAAATGCCTTAGATGCTGGAAAAAATTCAGCCTGGGTGTCAGGTTATATTCAGGATATAAAGGACCAAAAATTAGTTCCTGTTTCTCTTTCAGATGATTTTATTTTAGCACTTCCGGATTTTTCTTTACTAAAAGAAAATGAATCAGATGCTAGTAAAGAACTACAAGTTCTTATTACTACCGGCAGTGAAGCTCAAGAACTAAAAGTTTTTGAAGACGGAAAGGTTAACCCCATTGAAGCCGAAAAAGCTTATCAACGTGTTCGAAAAGGGATTACGGATCTTTCAAAAATTGCACCAACATCTAAGTATTATTCTGACCTTGCATCTCTTGCAAGAATTTATCACGATATTGCGTTAGGTTTGGTTCAAACACCAAATTTGTCCTTAAACAAGGATGGTACGTACACACTTTCAAAACAACAACTTCAAGCTCTTGAACAGTTTGAGAAGGATAGTTCTACCACTGGATTAGGTTCAGAAGCTAAAGATATTCTAAAAAATGTTAAGGATGGTAAGGTACAAGCCTCAGTCTTAAAAGAAAAGGCTAAAAAATCTCAAGAAGAATTTGGTAGCTCAGTTTTCTGGAAAGGCGAAACCGATGTTGAAGCTGAAGTAACGGGAGAATTAGATGAGTCTGGACAAACTAAGTGAGTTTTTAAAGAAAGTACAAGATAAATTTCACCCTGATAAAATTCGACAAGTTAAACGTCTGAGAGATATTCGAAACCCGTGGGTACGAAGAATTTTACTTACCTTTATTGTTGTTTTTTCGATTGCTGTGGGATACACAATATCTCTCAGAACCGAGGAGACCGCTCAGAGACAAATTAGAGACGAATTTGTTACTAATTTGAAAAAGAAAAGTGATACTTCTAAGGTTGCGAATTGGACGTTTGTGAAGAACTTTAATTATAAGGGTCACATTGCAGGAATTTATACTTATCAAACAAAGGATGGGATGAATGTCCTTCTTTACGATACTGACAACAAAAAAGTAATTCTCTCAGATGTTGTGAACACAAAAGGTAGCAATTCAGTAAAAAAAGACAACACAGTTCTTGCTGCCCAACTAATTTTGTACTTGATAGATACTGGGAAAATTAAAAAGGTTGAATCTATAGAAAAATTGAGTGATGTAGGATTCAAGATTAACGGAAAAGAATACAAAGTCGACGAACAATATAGTCGGTTAAATTCCGTTAATGGAGTAACTCTTAACAAATACTATAATGTACACCTTGCTCAACCTGCTCAAAGACGTATTTTAAAAGAATACGGCATTAAGGGGTACGATAACTTGCTGATTGGTCGTGTAGAGACCGGCAAGGACGGAACTGTAACTATTACAGCTAGAGAACGTGATTCACACGATGTATATCAAGTGATTTCTAAGATGGATAACTCAGTGAAAGTAATAAAGATTCCCGGAGTCAAGGTTGTTCCACAACTAGCTCAAAAATAAAGGTAAGGAGGTGGAGATGTGAGTGTTTCTAGTGAACCAAATCAGTTTGAGGAATTTGATAAGTTACGTTCTGGACTTGGTAGTCTCTGTAACAATTTAACAATTGAAATTGACCGCTTTTTAAAGTTACTAGATAACGCTACGGATCCTATACAAGTCCTAACAAGTGATAAAGGAAAGTTTTTACTCACCAACCCCTTTGTCTCTAGTTCTGAACTGATAAATATCATTATTAGAAATATATCTTTAAAAATCTATTCTCTTTCTCAAGAACAGATTTTAGTTGTTTCTGCAACAGTTTTAAAAAATAAGGAATTACGTATTGGGTTTGGAGAAATTGATGGAATCGTGTTGGCTTATTGGGATGTTTTCTCCAATACTGTAACTGTTCCAGCGTGGGATAAGATAATTTCTGAACGATATTATAGAGAGGCTTTGATTACAGAGCTGGAAGAAAAAGAGAAGTTGTTGTTTGAAACTGGCACAATTGTTAAGACAGATAATGGTTTGTTGCACAACGGATATCTAAATCTTTACGTAAAAAAACTTTTCAGGCGAAAAAAATTCGATCAGGAAGTTAACGAACTTCTTGATGACTTACGTGGCGAGGTTGAAGCAACCAGATCAGAATTATCAAAAATAAGAGAACGAGATGTTAAGATTATTGAATCCGATTCGATAAAGAAAACACTCGATTTTGCACAATTAGCCTTTATACGTTTTCCAAAAATTGACAACTATAAATATTATGAGAAAACAAAATCAAAGTGATAAATGGGGGTATTGATGGACAATAAAACTCTAAGCAAAGCAAAAAGTTTTGTAAAAAAAATAGATCAAGGGAATTCTTATCACAACTTTGATCACATTTGTTCTGTGCTGAACCGTGTACAGAAAAATCCGTTGTTTAATACACTCTCGATTGAGAATCAACAGCTTTTAGAACTTGCAGCTGTGTTTCACGATGCAGGATACGATGTGGAGTCTTCAGAAGAGCAAAATTTAGCTGTAGCAGTTGAATCCTTGAGAGCTTTTGCTTTTACAACTAAAGAATTGAACAATCTTCAAACTGAAGTTATTTCAGAATTGATTTACTCGACTGACAATCGGTGGTTAGATACAATTGTTGAAGATGGACTGTTCGTATCTAGAGCGATACTCAAAGATGCAGATGTAACTCAGACTTTAGACTTGTCAAAATCTAAGGGTGAAGCTATTTCCTGGATGGATAAGTTGTCTAAGGAAATTGGATATCAAGTGACACCAAAAACCACAATGAATTGGCTTAATTCTTTAACAACTTTCACGCCGGAAGGATCTAGAATTGTTGATAAATTCAGAAAAACATTTCAGGAGGTAACTGGTATTGCCGAACAACATTACTAGAGCCGGTGGTGGAGCAACCTATTTAGATAATAGACGTAGAGCTATTAACGAGAATCAACCCACTGGTCCAAATCAGACCGACGAAAGGTTTAAACAGCAACAAGAGAAGTTCAACAAGGAGATGGAAAAACTTGAAGCTCCATCAAGTTTCAAGAAGTCAAGAGGACTTTATATTTTTAAAGGTAACTACCTCGCCGTTTCTCTATCAGTTGTGTTGTTAATTATTAACACAATCCTTAGAGGTTTTAACGGTACATTTTGGTATATTATTCCAAACATTGCCTTCCTGATAACTGTTATTATTTTTGGAGGCTATTTCAATCCGCTAGATTACGCTAGTGATACCGAAAAATATATAAGACCCCGTGTTGACAAGGTTTACTTAGATTTACAGAGTTTATCTAAACAGCTTTTGTTTCTGTCTGGGAATAACTTGCACAAGGACGCAAAATCGTCCTATCGCCAGATGCTAATTCTTCTGTTACTCGGATCTTTGTTTGGAATTTTGTTCTATAATTCTGGGTTTGTTATTTTATCTATTCCTTTCTTGATAATGTATATAATCAGAACTTTTGCTGCTGGAGCAACTAAAGAAAACGCCAAACAAGTCGGTTTAGCAAAATGGATAATGTTCTGGTTACTTCTACTAAATACGGTTTTATCTGCGTATTGGAAGACTCCCTTTGGATTCGAAATGTTTGCCTTGATCTCCTTGTTAAATAGCACTGAGTTGTGGATGAAAAATACCGAACTTTACGGTGTTGACAAAATCCAACAGTTGCGAGCGGAGGAACAACGTCGTCGTGCAGAATCTGCTGCTCGTCAACAACAAGCTCAACAACAAGTTCAGCAGATGCCGGTCGGACAACAACAGCTACCACCTCAACAAGGTCAGTTTTACCCACAACAAAGTCAACAACAGTTCAATCCGTATCAGAACAACTCGATGATGCAACAGGGATCGAATCCTGGAACAGCACAACCGCATCAAAACAGTAACTTCAATAATAATAGATTCAGATAAATAATCTTAAAGAAAAAGGGTTCTTTAACCCTTTTTTTAATTTTATGAGTTTGAACTATCAACAAAATAATGTTACAATAGAATAGAAAATAGAATTTAATAAAGAAATCAAGAGAGGTAATTTTTTTTGAGTTTTAAAGGAAAACGATTCACATCACTTTCAGCACTGTTGTTGATTACAGCTGGTGCTGCATCTCCTGTGATTGATACAGTAACAAGTTCATCTCCTGTAGTTTTTGCAGAAGGTACCGAGTCTGTTCTGAAAGATAAACAGGAAAATAAACAATCGCCTTCTACAAGTACAGAGGCTGAAAAGCTGGAATACAATCCAGGAAGTGGTAAGGTAGCTTCACCAGTTAAAGAGAAGACTATTTACTCGGAAGATGTTGAAACGTCAAATCAAGCCGTAATCAACGGTGGTAACGACCTTAAGAGCGTAGACGTTAACGCTCCGGTTTACAACGCATCCGTTCTTCTTCAAAACGTTGGAGGAGGTTCTCGAGTTTCTGGATCTGGAATGTTTGTAGCTCCGAACGTGTTCGTAACCGTAGCCCACAACTTTTTGGAAGATGACGGCACAGATTCTAAGACAACTGGTGATAATATGAAGTATTACTTGGGTTCCAACACCGAACGTAAGGGTGCTCCAACATCTGGTGTTGGATTTGATTACAAGAAAGAAAATATTCACTATTATCACAAAGAGCTGTACAAAAAGGAAAAGGGTGCTTCTATTCCTAAGAAGTACGGTGTTGACCTAGCAGTTGTTGTGGTTGACACACCGATTCAGATGGCAGTCAAGGGGTACGACTTTAACGATCTTGTTAGTTCTCCACAACAGATGGGGAACGGAACTGGTGTTAAAATTATTGGTTATCCAGGTACAAAAGAGCAAACTATCACCGCTCCTTTGGTAATTGGAAAACTTTACGAACAGAACTCTCACAATGTCGTTTCCGAGAATCTTGCACCAAAAGATAATTTCTATTTTGTTCCGAACACGACACTCGCTGGAATGAGTGGAAGTGGCGTTCTAAATTCTGACAACAAGGTGATGGGAGTTCACCAATTCGGAATGAGTGACTCTACTGGTAAGAACGGAGGAATGATCTTCAACCAAGATCAGTTAAACTGGATCAAGGGAATCATCAATCAAAATAAGATTGAAGGGCTCAAAGAATACAACGGAAAACATTATTTCTTCGAAAGCAGCGGTCATCTTGCAAAAAACACAACCAAAGTTATCGGTAAGAACTTGTGGAGCTTCGATCAGGATGGTGTTGGAACAGATAAGGGAGAAGCAAAACTTGGTTCTATTATTTTAGAACTAGTTGATGAGGTAGGTAATCCGATTCCTGGTCAAAAGAAAAACACTGTTATTTCTAACCAAACTGAAGGATCAGCTTACGATATTTCTCCAGTGAAAATTGACGGATACGAGTTTGTCGGAATCACAAAAGACTCAGCTCCTCTTAAAGGGAACATCGCTGCCGGAATCAAAACAATCAAAGCTCAGTACAAAGCAATCAAAAATTCTACGGAGAACAAACCTGCTGAAAACAAACCAGCAACTCCGGCAACTCCTACTCCAACAAAACCAGTAGAAAACAAACCAGCTGAAAATAAACCAGTAGAAACTAAGCCAAGTACTCCAGCTAAGCCAGATGAAACTAAGCCGGCTGAAAACAAACCAGCAACACCAACAAAGCCAACTGAAAGTTCCAAACCTGCTGAGAATACCGGATCAACTCCGATTAAGCCAGCAGATAAACCAACTCCTTCTGCAACTGATAAAGGAGATGACAAGAAACCTACTGGAACTAAAACAGAGTTGAAACCTTCTGAATCTGATAAAGGCGATAAAAATACACCTTCTGAAACAAAACCAGGAGATAGTAAACCTTCTGAATCTGATAAAGATAAAGGAAAATCTGTTTCTGAAACAAAACCAGATAATAAAACTCCTGAATCAAAATCAGGAGAAAATAAAACTGAAACAAACACAGACGGTGGTACTAAAACATCTGGATCTGATGCAGGAAAAACTGCTGACAAGAAAGATCCAATTAAAACTGGTGCCGGTGCTGGTGTGTTAGTAGCTCCAGGACTTGCACTTGGTGGTGGCGTTGGTCTACTAGGACTTGCAAGATTCGTTGCTAAACGTAAAAACAAGGATTAACACGAAGTAAGAGATGATTCAAAATCATCTCTTTTTTTAATAGTCAGTCGTACCTGCACTAATATTATTGGGACTTTTTACAATATAATATTAACAGAAGAAACTCAAGGAGGATTTGTTTTAATTGAGTAAGAATTTTGATAAAATCAAGAATCGTGCAACCGGAGCGGGTGCGATTTTGGTTACAGTTTTAGGTGTAGCTCTACCGTCAGGTGCTGTCTTTGCCGAACAAGGTGCAACAACTGCACCAGTCTCTGTATCTGGCACAAATGGTTCTGGTAACGTGTCCAGCACAGATATCGCTCTTCCAAAAGATTTTACAGAGCTAATCGCAAAGGCTAAAGCAGCAGGTGTTGATATCAAGCCCTCTGGTGTAAAAACATTTGAATCTAAAGCTGAAGCAGAAAAGTATGTTGCTGATAAAGTTACAGAATTGAGAGGAAAACTGGATCAGTATCAGAAAGATGTTGAGGCATCTAAAGCTAATTCAGAAAAGGATAAAAAGGCTCAGGAAGATTACAAGAAAGCTCTTGAAGATTACAACAAAAAGGTCGCTGATGCAGAAAAGAACAAGACCAAGGATGGTTACTTAAGTGAGGCTTTAACTCAATCTCTTATCTTTGAGAGCGAGCCTAACGCTAAGTTAACAATTACTAGCAAAGATGGTCAAAAAGTAGATGACTTTACTTATAACTTGTCCAAGGGACAAACTTTGACTGCGACTTACGAGAACCTTACTAATACAACGTATCGTGGGGATAAAGTTTCCAAGGTTGTTTACACTTACACCGCAAATGATGCAAGTGATAATTTAGTTATTTCTAAGGATCCTACAATCACAGTCCATTTGAAGAACAACGCAGCTGCTAGCAACACAATCACTAGTAACGTTCACTTCAAAGCTCAATTTTACGATTCTAAAGGGAAACTTATTACTTTCACAGATAAGGACCCTGCGGTATTCTCTCTAAACAGCTTGAATCGTAGCAAGGCTCAGGTGGGAACTGGACACGGAGAGAGTGTCGTTAACCTAAGTAAGAACGCAAGATTTGTTCCTATTTCTGGTTCTGAAGTTAAGAAGAATGGAGATTGGATTTCATCAGCTGTTTATAATGACAGCAAGGAAAATGGATCTAGATTCGGTGCAAACCCATCTCTTGACAAAGATGGATACTGGGACGGTCCAGATCGTCCAAATCGTTGGTACGGTGCTGGTGCTGCAATTCTTGCCAGCGGAGATACTATCGAATTTGACATCGTAAACGAGTCCAAAGATGCACAGGCTAAGACACAAGGTGAGTATTGGTTTGCCTTTAACTCTAAGGTCGCAGTTGCAAACCTTCCTGTAAAACCTACAGAACCAGTTAAGACAGCTCAAGACCCTAAACCTATCGACTTCAAGTACGAAACTCCGAAGGTGTTGAGCACATCTTACGTAGATGAAGGTGGCAACCCAATCCCTGGAAATCCTACAGAGGAAGGTACTAAACCTAAGAAAGATATCCCTGGTTGGACGTTTGTCAAGACAGAAAAGGACAAGGACGGTAACACTCGTCACATCTACAAAAAAACTCCTGAAGCGAAACCAACGCCAAAGGTTGATGATGTAGATAAGAAGAAGACTCGTTGGGTAGAGGAAGGTAAGGAAGGTAATCCAAAGGATGACCTTAAGACTCCGTTCGAGGGAGATAACTTCCAACCTAACGGTGAGATTACAGGTTATACTTTCGTTAAGAGTAAACCATCTCCAGATGGTAAGGAAATGATCCACTACTTCAAGAGAGTAACAACCCCAACTCCTGAAGCTCCTAAAAAGACAACTACTAAGTACGTAGATGAAGGTGGTAACCCGATTCCTGGTTATCCTACAAAGGACGGGGAACAACCTAAAGAGGATATTCCTGGATGGACGTTTGTAAGAACTGATAAGGATAAAGATGGTAACGTGACTCACGTTTACAAGAAAAACCCTGAAGCTCCAACAAAAACTGAAACTCCAACAAAAACTCCTGACAAAAAACCTGACGTTAAAAAACCAGTTCAAACTGGAGTGAACGCCGGCAAATTTGCAGCACCAATGCTAGGAGTTGGTGCAGGATCCGCAGTGCTTGGGTTCGCAAAATTAGTTTCTAAACGTAAAAATAAAGATTAAAAATAAAAAAAGACCATTTTAGGTCTTTTTTTTACTTTTTGGTAAAAATTTCAGAAATAAAATCAATTCTACTTCTGTAATAAATACCTTTTGCTTTAATTTCAACACTATAGTAAGATTCGTTTAACAAGACATCTTCTTCTGTTAATAATTGAATATCCCCCAAAAAATTACTGAATTTTGATGAATATTTTTCAACCAAACAATCCGTTGTTCGGTCGACAAAGTTGAGAGAGATGCCATCTAGTTTTTTAGAAGACGCAACCTGCTTAATCTTTGAGTAAAGTTTGGATCGTTTTGTATCGGTCGAGATTCTGTTTCTATTATCAAAGTTATATCCATCAATAGATCTATCATCCATCAAAACATTTATTTTTTCTAGAGAATCACACCCAAGAACGTTTTTTGCGAATAAAACCAAGGTTGTTGTGTTTGTGATGAACACGTCTTCGAAATTTATAAAATTTACTATATCAACTAAAGTTTCAAGTGTACAGTTTAGCTCTTTAATAGATTCAAATTTTTTGATTAACTTATCTTTAAGTAATTCAGTGGTTTCAGTTTTTTCCTTAAAATCTTCAAGATTGAAAATGGTTTGTTGAGTGTTATCTCCACTACCGCCTGGAAAAATAACAGAATTATAGTAGTTAAGAACTAAATCTGATAAAACATCTGGAGAATATAGTTCTTCTAAGACTTCAAGAGGTACATCATAGGAATATCCTTTATCAACCCAGCTTCGTCTTAGTATAGCTTGCTCTTCTTTTGTTAAGTCAGAATAACCACTAACGCAATCTGAATCTGCAATGAGATTAACTACGTCTGCGTTTCCAAATTTAGAAAAACCTTTAACTAAATCATCAACATTAAGAATTGATTCAAAAGAGTCTTTTACGTGACTGTTCTGTATTTTCTTGGAAGAAAATTTAGCAGCTCTATCTTTTTGATAATAAAAATTTTTAGAGCTCAACTCTTTCAACACATTTTTCTTGATTATCGATTTATCTAAAAATACTGCTGGAATATTTTGACTTTCCATCTCACAGAAAAGTTCACGGTCGTTAATTTTAGCACTGGAAAAATCTAAGGAGAATTTTTCGATGCTTTTTTTGATAAGCTTTTTGATAATCTCGTAGAATTCGTCATCACTTACGAGTCCCTCTTCTCCTAACAAATAACAAAACATCAAAATTGAATCCTTTGATTTTAGATTTGAGATTGATAAAGGAAGATCTTTTTTACTTAGTCTTAACAGATGCCAAGTAGTGTTTTTATTCTGCCACAGGTAATCACAACCTTCGTATATCACTTCAAAAGTAAAATTGTTTTTATCTATATCAAAATAAATATTTATTGGTAGCTTGTTAGCTATCTTAAAAAGTAAACTTTTGTAAGGAACTTCGGAATTTGCGGAAGTTTCAGTAAATAAGTCGCAGAGATCCACGGGAAGTGTGATATCATCGAATTTTCTGATGTTTTTAACTTCATCAACTTTTCGTTTGGAATTGATCTTATTTTTGATTAAATAACGAGTCCATTCCTTGAACGGCTGATTTCCTTGTTCATCTAAGTCAAGGAAACGGTAGCTGGCCTTTTCAATTTTCTCCTTAAACCCATTTAAAATCGAGAGTTTAACGTCCTCGTTGTTATCTAAAAGATAATAGACCTTTTTCTGCTCCTCAGCAAGTCTAAAAACTCCAGTTTTTGAATTTTCATTACTTTTTAATGTTTTTACCATTTTATCCTTCTTTCTCTCTGTTATAAGTACAGATTATTTTTTCTGAAATTATATCAGTGAAAAAAATAAAAAGACTTGATCGCTCAAATCTTTTCTTTTATTTAGTGAACCAATTATTTTTAATCAACCTTTAGGTCTGAAATATCTTCAACTAGTATTGATAAGCAATCTATATCGATGCAATCTTCGAAGTTGGATGAAAGTGACTCGGAAGCTATTTGATAGGTTTTATTGCTTAAAATTTTGATATTTCCGAGGAACTTTTTAAATGTATTTGCTTTGTTACAGAACAAATCGTCGTCCGTTTGATCAACAAAAGTTATTTCTGTATTCTTGAAAAAAATCAGATTGTTGATTTCTTTGATTTTTTGAAACAAATTCTGTGCTGTTCCAAAACAAGGTAAAGGAGGTATATCTTTCCCTATCCAAAAGTGACTCGCTGTCCGGTTGTCTAGTAATATATTTAATCTTTTAGGAGGTGTGATTCCCAAACGCTTAATAATAAATAGTAAGTACAGTCCAGAACTTTTATTTTCAGAAGTAAAGTCATCGTCAACAATATCAAAGTTTTTATCAATTAGATTACTAATTTCCTTGATGTCTCTGAAATTTATAGACAATTCCTCGATGCCACCAAATTTAGACTCAACAAGAGTTCTCAGCCCTGTTTTTAGTCGGCTAGATATTTTATGATCTATTTCAATGTCATTGTAAAATGGAAATTTGTTACAAATATCAACAAAATCTTCTTTTGTTTTTCCTGGGAGAAATGCGTTCAGAATCTCATCAAAAATATTAATAAGTTCTTGTGCTGTGAATATTTTTTCTAATTCTGATATATTTGTGATGTAAGAATTTCCCTTTAAAAACCACTCCTGTCTTAACTTTATCTTTTGTTCTTCCTGCAAGTCAGAAAACCCTTTTATAAAGTTGTACTTGTCAAATTCATCAATATATTTTGCGTTTGAAGTAACTTTCAGAGAATTAAATAAGATATCAACGTCCATCAGCTCTTCAAAAACTTCTTTTATATATTGATTTTTGAACCTATCAGATGATGGTACAAAAGAAAGTCTTTGGACCAGTTCTTCGAGCCCAGATGGTAAAAATTTTACACGAGTTAAAAAGTATTTTTTTATAACATTTTTTGATAAAAAGATTGCTGGAACGTCTCCGTAAACCATTTTCAGTACTTGGCTTTCGACATCAAATTTACGATTATCATCGTATAAAATCCATTCATCAACAAAGCTTTTAAGAGCTTCTTTTACTTTTGCAGAGAACAAAGACCACCTTTCTTCCGTTGTCAACAAATCAGGATTTGTTAGATAACAGAAAGTTAGGATTTTATCTTTTACTGATTTGTTGTTAATCTTTTTAGAAGCATCAAGGAAAATATTAAAAAAGTGATCACGACTAATCTTATAAATTATCAAGCTATTAGATAAACCTTGAAGATGGTTTCTTGAGTTAAATTTAACTTCAGACTTTCTATCTAAATAGAAAAAGCACTCTTTATCTAATTCAAAGTAGATATATATTGGTAACCTACTTTCTATCTTCTCAGCTAATTTACAGATATTTGATGTGCTATGTATAAGCTCACTGGTACATTTGAAGAATTCATCTACTTTTTTAAGTAAAGATTGATGTTCTTCTGAGATATCACTTTCAATGATATCTTTATTTTGATATAAGGACTCTGCTAAATTCCGTAGAACAAAATCGCCACAGTCATCTACATCAAACAGGTCTAAAATATTTTTAACATCTAGAATATTTAGTATCTGATTTGTGAAATCTTCTTGGATTTCTTTTTGTTCGAGTAAAGAAAGTATTTTTTTGTAAGTATCAATTACAATTTGAATATTCTTGTTTTTAACTTGTTTACTATTTACAACCATTGTTTTCTGCTGCTCATTTCTTCATCTGTTATTATTTCAGTCAATTAATTCTTTCTTACTTTTATTGTAGCAGATTTGTAGTAAAAAAGAAAGTACCAAATTAGTACTTTCTTTTAAGTAGATAAACTTAATTAGACAATCTGTTTAAATTACTTCTATAAGAGATTTTGAAAGATGAATCAGTTGATAACGTACAGTTTGTTGATTTATCCAAAAATTTCATCTGCTCGTTAGGTAAGATTTTAATTTCACCCAAATAATTTTCAAAATTCTTGGCGATATTCAGAAACAAATCATCTTCCGAGCCATCAATAAAGGTGAATTCTGACTTCTTAAAGTGATAATCTTTTAGGATTATATCTTTTATATCCACAAAAAGTTTTGACAACGGTTCTGTGGTGTAGTAGTTAGATCCGTTGTTATCAACATTGTAGATTTTTTTTAAATCATCATCCAATACAACGTTGACTTTTTGAGGAAAAACATCCCAGTCCATCCAATCCTGAACGTTAATTATCAAATCCAAGGTGCTATAAGACAATTCTAACCCCGGATTTCTATATCTGTAATCTTCGTTTTCCAAACACAGAAATACTGATAGTGGAACCGTTATTTCTGAAATCTGTTTCATTTCAATCAACAACGACTCTTTTATTTTTGATTTTAACTCATCGCTAAATCCAACTCCAAGGTGAAAAGATTTGAATCTATCGAGGTTGTTTGGTTGACCAGGAAACATTCTCTTGAAGAAGTCAACTACCTCTTTAACTGTGGATTCTGTAGAAATCAGTTCTTCAAGGACGTTGGGATCGACCTCTCTTGAGTATCCCACTCGAATCCACTTAACTCGTAACTCCTGCTGTTTTTCTGGATCAATATCAGAAAAACCTTTGATAAAGTTTTTAACAGCAAGTTTTGCGATATAGTCTGCTCTACCAGACGGCTGCAACAATTTCAGAAGAATATTAACATCTAAAATATTACAAAAAGCCTCTTTTAGGTATTTGTTCTTAAACTCATCCGACACAATTTTATCTTCATCTATCATTTCAAATAGTCGTTCTTGTTCTTGGCTATTTGTAGAGATGAAAATTCTCATTTGTCTTTCTAAGATAAATTTATTTACAAAATTTGCTGGAATAAGGCCGTACCTGACTTTTGCAAATACAGTTTCTTCATCTTCTACTTTCAGAGCAAAGTCTTTAACAAATGACTCCAACTGATCTTTGATCCGTTTTTTAAAGAAAATTCTGAAAATTTCTTCGTTTGAAACAAGATCATCTCCAAATATAAAGCTAAACATTTTTATACCATCTTTAGACTTCAACTTTTCCATTTTAAAAGGAAGGTCGTCTTTGTAGATTGATGTAATCTTCCAAGTGCTGGACTTGCTGTTGATGTTATTTTCAAAGGTAAGATCGTGATACTTATAATCATTCAACCAGAAAAATTCTTTTTTATCAATATCAAAGAAAAGATGTGCGGGAGTGTGTCTAGCAACATTTTGAACCACATCCTTGTAAGGTGCAGAGCCAGGTTCGAAAATGCTTTTAAGATCTGGAAGCTCTCCTTCATCTGTTGTATTTTTTAAGGTTTGATATTTTAAAAGATTAGATGCCCAGCTCTTAACAGGCTGATTACCGTTATCATCGATATCCAATACATCAAGAAACTCTTTAATCTTAAGGGCGTCCTTAAAACCTTCAGCTATTTTGTTCTGAATCGTTTTCTGTTCCATCAGCTCTAAAATATCCTTGTAATATTTTAGGATTAAATCATTACTAACATTTGTAGAACTAGTTGTTTTCTTAACCATTTTTTCCTTCTTTCTACTGTAACTAATACAGATATTTATTTTTCTAAAATTATAACAGAAAACAAAAAATAGAGACTTTTAAGTCCCTATTTTTTATCTGTTAAATCAAAAGCAAATTTTACAATATTTTTGATTTCAACAAGAACGTCGTTCTCAGTTTGTGAAACAAGTTTATCTGATGCCCTGAAACTAATTTCTGTTGTATTAGGAAAAATTTTTACATCTCCTAAATAATCTTCAAATTGTTTTGATTTTTCAAACAAAACATTGTTATTGGTTTTGTCAATAAAGATTAACTCACTATTTTTAAAACAATCGAGCTCCGTTATCTGTACAATCTCTTTAAAAAGATACGAACTTTTTGTGTTGTGGTAAGTTAATTGATCTGAATCATTCCAACAATATTTTTTGCGACTACTATCGTAAAAAACAATGTTAATTTTTGGCGGCATTGCTAAGCCGACTTCTTTGTTCAAAAAATATAACAAATTCAATGTGTTTTGCTTAACATCGAACAACTTCGGTGTTGTTGAAAACAAAACTTTAGTTAAATCTACTGTAAGTTCACTGATTTGATTTATTCGTTTGGTTAAGGAGTTTCGAAGCTTTTCCTTGAATTCTGGAGCTATAATATCTTTATTAATTTCAGAAAAAGAAAAAGATTTACTAATTTCTGAAAAGTCTAAAGAATCTTGGTATTTGTCCGGTAAAATTTTTCTATCTAAGAAATCAATTACGTCGTCTACAATCGAATCTGTTGGATAGAACTCGTTGAGTGTACTTATCCTAATACCAGTTGAGTATTTGTTTTCAACCCAAACTCGCTGTAGTTCTTTTTGTTCATCTCGAGACAAGTCGGAAAATCCTTTTACGAAATTTTTATCTGCTAGTACTCGGATGTTATTTGCTGTTCCAAATTTTTTCATTTCTGGGAGAAGCACATTAACATCTAAAATCTCTCCGAACATTTCTTGGATGTAACTGTTCTTAAAATTAGAAATTTTTAGATCATCAACCTTTGGTACACCAGCAAACGAGTGAGTTCTTGGTTGATTAGAAACTAGTGCCAATAGATTCTTTTTTAAATCAAAAGAATTAATAAAGGAAGCTGGAATAATTCCTCGACACATTTTCAGAAAGGTTCCGTGTGACTTTCTATCCCCTAGAGACCATTTTTCTATAAATTCTTTTAATTGAAGTTCAACAGCTACCTTCAAATGTTTATCAAAAAAGTCTTCCTTTGATACAGAATCTTCTTTGAACAAATAACAAAATTTTTGAATAGCTTTACCAGAATTAAGTGTTGTTAGAGATAGCGGAAAGAAATCCCTGGGGATGATCTTTGCGATACACCAAACATCTGCTTCATCTTCAAGAGAGTGAACCCTTGTTCCGTCAGTGTAGCTATCGAAAGCTTTACCCCAGTAAAAACTTTCTGTTGTGGTATTGTAATAAAGGTAGATTGAATCTAACAATTCAATCTTACGAACCACATCCTGATGAGGACTCTTTGGGTTAGAGTAAATAAAAAGCAGATTTTCTAAGCTTGCTGGAAGATTTAGTTTTTTATCTTCGAAATCTTTACGAACATCATCTAATTTACGTTTTGAGCTGATTTTATTTTCTGAAAAATACTCTGCCCACATCTTGAACGGACGATTGCCGGAATTATCGATATCAATACTTTTAAGTAAATCTCTAAAACCAAGAATAGTCTCAAATTCTTCAACAATTTCAGACTTTACCTTGTTGTCCTTAAACAATTCAAGAATTGTTTTGTAACTTTTTAAAAGCTCAGATGAAGCAGAGCTTTCTTCAGAATCTTTATTAATTGATTTTACCATCTTTTTTCCTTCTTTCTAGTTATTTAAAAATTAACTAATATTTTTCTGAAATTATATAAGTAAAGATAATCTATCCACTGATATAATTTTAGAAAAAAAATATATATCTGTTGTTATTGCAGATTAGAAAGAAGGACTAAATGGTAAAAAAGATTGAAATCGGAAAGTATGATGTTGTTTCTGGTTCACTAGATAAGCTTGTTAAGCTTAACAAAGGGCTTAGGGAAAGTGATTTTTTTTGATGATCTTTCAGATAACATTGTAAAGTACTTTGAGGATAGCGTCTATTTTGAGGAAAGAAACAATAGTGGATCAATCCGACAAAGAACATCCAAAGAAGATTTGAATTATCGGTTATTTACTCACAAAAACTGTCAGTACTTCATCTACGACCTAGATACTGATGAACTAACTTTTGAAACAATCGAACACGCTGATGTTAGTTTTTTTATCAGAAAGGTTATCGTTGGTAAAGTTGAGATGCTTGATCTAATCAGTAGCGAAAGTCGCTTAACAAAAATAAAGAAGTTATTGAATTTTCTTGGCGGTGAAGGCGGTAAGATGTTTGAAGTATCAGATGAGGAAAGGTTTGTTGAATTTATCCGTGGCATCATTTCAAGAAAATTTCAAACCTACCTTAATTCTCTGATGAAAGATGGTAAGATTGAAAAGGTACCTGTTCGTACATCAGAAGTTAATGTATTCCCTTTCTATTTATCAGATGATGAAGACTATAAGCAGCAATTTTTTGAAAACAAATTGCTTTTTGATAAATCTCTTCGAAAGAAAGATGATCTAAGTCAAATGTTGGATAAATATAGTTTTTTGCAAAAATACCTGGATTCTGAAATTGACAATCTATATAAGTTCGATTTGAAGATGGATGAAAATAGATATTCCTGGTTTGATAATCTTTTTGACAATTGTGGGGCGTGTGGCGTGGACTTCACAAAGGTATTATTGTATAATCTTGATAAATGGATTGACAGCAATCAGAACAATATGAAAAATAAGTCCTACATATTTACCTACAACATCCGAGATTTGGTTAAGTTTCTATTTAAGGATAAAGTTTATTCTCAAATATTTGATGCTGATAAGGATATCAGTTCACAAGCTAATTGGATCGAAATCCGTGAGCGATTGTCTACAATTTTATATCAAGGATATATTAAAAATAATTGTCTGCGGGTTTTCGAAAAACCACAATTAGAATTTCATCAGGATACGTTCTATTCTAGAGATGACTTGCACGATGTTATAAAGACTGATTACAATCAATGTCTTCTTTATCGATTAACAGAAGTTTACTTCAACTGCCCATCAAATGCTAAAGGAAGTTTGGTTGAATTTGATTTATTTGATTTGATTCATCGATTAAGTGAAACATTCTTTGCTGCTGAAGTTGTAGACCAAAGTACCGAAGAATCAACCAACAAAGTTGTTTCATTTCTTATCGACAAAGTATTTAAACAAGCAATTACTAGTGGGTACAAAATTAAAATCAAGCTCATTAAGCAAGATTCGTCGTCTGACGTTGTTAACATCAAGGGGCTATTTGATTCTCCTAAAAAAGAAGAAGAAACATTTTGGTTAGAATTTTGGAACAATCTGACCTATCTTGACGAAAAGTTAAAGAAAAGTATTTACCTAGATGAAAAAGAATTGGCTGTTGTTAAGACTGTTTCAAGTTTATCAGAAAAATCAAATTTTAGTGACTTAGCTTTAGAAGAACATTTTTCTTTGAAAAATTAGAATTTCACAATAAAGGTTCAGGATTTTGAATACCTGAACTTTTTTAGTTACTGATATAATTAGAGAAATAAAATACTGTAATTATTACAGAGAAAGAAGGAAAAAATGGTTATTTCAACTAAACTAGATGTAGAAAACAAGAAAGTTTTAGCTCTTCAGAAGGTACAAGAGCTACACAACAACATCAAAAAGATGGTTTTTTAGACCAAGTTAAAGATGAAATTATTAGTTTCTTTGAGTATTCTAAGAATTATACCACCAGAACATTTTTTTATCGAGCATTTGATGATTTCAAATCACAAAAACTTGATGTTTGTATTTTTAGTTTGTTTGAACATCGTAACGATGATATGTGGTTGTACTTTGATCTAGAAGAGGACAAGTTGAAATTTGGACTTCGAGATTTTGATGATCTAAAAGAATGTAATAGAATTTTTATCGATTCAATCTCCAGCAAGAAGTTGATGGAGATTAAGAATCAGGTTCGTGTTATAGATTTGTTTGAACTTATTGAACCCAACATCGATTATCTGAATAAAATCGATCCAGACAGTGTAGTTCCCCTTCAAGATTTTTGTAAAAATAACCTTCTGAAGATTTCAGATGCTGATAAGTTTTTACAGATTCTTCAGAAGCAATTTTTTAAACGAAAGTTTGACAGAAATTATAACCTGCTGATCCGTGATGGATTTACCGAAATTGGTGGTTTTAAAGGAGTATTCCCATTTTACCTGTCAGAAAATTTTCTTTGTGGATGGGAGTATTTTAATAGTAAAATATCCATCCAACCTAATAACTTTCTGACTCTAGATGGGGACGATATCTTTGGAGATTATAAGTGTATACCTCAGTACAATGTGCTAGCACCTTACCTGAAGCATTCTAAAAAGGAATTTACTTCTACTCCGAACGAGTATCATTCACTTCCTAATAAAGTTTCAGAAGATGAGTGGGGGAGAGTTATTTCCAGTGGTAAAACCTTTGGAGTCGGAATTCGTTCAACTGTTCTCTCTTATTTGAAATATTTGTTTGATTATAAAATAGAACACCCAGATGATCTGACTCAAAAGGAATCAGATTTGATGAATCTGCTAACGCTCTTGAATTATTTAAGGAATACCTACCCTGAACATTTCGGAGGAACTAAGAAATTAGAAGATTCTGAATTTGGTAGAGAAATTAAAGCAAACTTCTGTCACGTATTTAAAGAACTATTCATCGATGAAGAACTTCTTTTTGATGTTAACAGTCTGTTGGCTGCGAGTGATGAAGCTGTTCCAGCAGATGCACTCAGACAGTTGTTTGAAATACTTTTTGAGGCTTCGAAGAACAACAACGAGCATCCAGTTAATGTTTCTTTATTTAACATTGAATTTGAGCCCAACATTTTTGATTCTCTTTACAATGACTTATTTTTGGAAGGAGCTAGATCTGGTTGTTATTTTAGAATTCCAATTTTAGATTTTCACAAAATAACAGATGCTTGTTCGTGTAAGGCCCTGTTCTCCAAGGAACGTCGTTATCATTCTGATATTGTTAAAATGATCACTTTCTTGTCAAACAATCCTTTAGAAATTAGAGAAAAGATTTGTTTCTCAGATAAAGACATCAAATTATTTGATTCAATGGTTGAGTACGGACTGTTTGACTCTAAAAATCAGTTTTTCAAAACTATCATCTCAAAATTTAGTTTAATTTAACAAAAAAAAGACATCTCGAATTGATGTCTTTTTTCTTCTGCAATAATCACAGAGAATTTTCTTTGTCTTTTATTATTAAAGGTAGCTTAATCTTGCAGCTATAACAATTAAAGATAAAAATAAAAAGCTGTTATTGTAACAGCTTTAGGGCACAAAACATTCTATTTGATTATTTTTGATTTTTTCAAAGAAGTCAAGTTTTCCTTTCCAACGTTGCAAATCTAGCATCAAAAGTTCTAGCTCAGAACGGTCTTTTTCTTTTATAACTTCAGAGAAGGATTTGAATAGTTCCTCTAAAACTTTAAGTAACTCAGAAAAGCCCTCAAAATCTTCTCTATATCGACTACCAGGATGATATCCCCAGTGACGAAGGTTACTTTCGAAATATTTGCTATTGAAGAATAGTGAAAGCTCAGGGCTCTCTTGTGAAAAGACAAAACGGATGTTCGTTGTTTCTTTTGCGTGTTGCAGAGGTTCCACCAAAAATTGTTTTAAAAGATTAACTTCTTCTAAGTGAATATTTGGTGAAACTGCTAGATCAAAATAATAGATCCCCGAAATTTCGTGTTGTCGGGAAACAATGTTTAGGATTGGATCTTGCTCTAACTCATCAAGAAACGTGAGTGCTTTTTTGAAACAAAATCTTAAATCTTCGAAAACTTTTAAATTTTCTGGATCTTTTAAGTTGAAATTAAGAAATTTAACTAAAAACTCAAAAAGGCTTGGATTGATTCGGTGATATTTTACTTGTTGGTCATCTCCTTTATATTGATCTATAAAGAAAAATTTCGTGAACATCAATTTCAGGCTTTTTAGATCATCAACGCTATCCACGTTGCTTTCTACAAAAAGAAATTCGTATAGTCTTTTGCTACAGTAAGATGTTCTCAACATTTCACTATAAAACGGATCTTGAGATTTTGATCTATAGATAAGCGATTCTAAAAGAACGTCTTTAGGGAAAAACTCAAGAATCTTGTCGACCGCAGAAAAGCTTTTTTTGTCACTCATTTTTGAGACTGAAGATAAAAGAGAACAAAGGTATCCGGGTTCCTTTTCTTTAAGAAGATATTCTGTACTTTCTTCAGACAACAAATAATCCTTGATTATTTTAAGTAACTGGTCATCTAAGTCATTTATTTCATTATTTTCATCTAAAATTACTAATTTAATCATTTCCGAAAAATTAGTATTATCAAACAGTTGGAGCTGACGATAAAACCCTGTCTGTTTTTCATCAACTTTCAGGATATCTTCACTCAAAGATTTAATAGTAAGATCTATTAAATCACTAAAAGTAAACCGCTCTCGTTCTTTATCAGTGAGGGGATGATTCAAAAAATAAATGAATCCGGAAACCATCATTGATGTCTTAACTCGATGAACAAGTCCGTTCACGAAGCCTTGTTTAACCCATCTAATCGTTCTATCAGTCGAGTTTATAATCAAGGCTTCTTCAGTTCCTGTAAAAAAATTAAACTTATTGTTTGGATCCGCAGGTTTATTTGTAAATTCCCAATCCTTGGAATTTTTTAGATCACGAATCAACTCCTTGACGTAATCAAGATACAATCCTCTAGCTGATTTTGCCTCAGTAGTAGTTTTTACCATTATTTTT
>ERZ773272.226-NODE-226-length-23159-cov-20.988357_pt1 | contig 23159 bp, 19 predicted proteins | sample MGYA00511891_ERZ773272 | MGnify/ENA primary metagenome ERZ773272 (study PRJEB29015, sample SAMEA2738150) | human oral metagenome | biome: human oral; feature: human-associated habitat; material: saliva | place: China | collected 2198 ...
AAATATTGGAAAAAGCAGCAAAAGATAAGCAACCCCTTAAATTATTTTACTTTGGCAAATTTGTTAGACATAGCTCCAATAAATACATCAATCCAGATGTGAGCCAGGAAGCTATTTTGGACTATTTAGTCATCAGTTAATATTTCAAAATCCAATAGTTCTTGATGAGTGAACTCTATAATTTTGTATGAACCAATAAAGCCAAAATTTTCCAGGAAATGATTTTCAACGATTTGCTTAGCTCCTTCATAACTATTAAAAACCCTTGTCCCACTAATTTCATCTGACCAAGCTAGTTTCCCACTTTTTTGTGGGACTAACCAGACACTTTTCCCAATATTTATTTGTATAAGGACAGCGTAATATTTTTGTTCCATATTCTTATTTTCACCTTTCTAATTATTCATAGTACCTACTTATATTTTTATACCAATGGCTTATCTCTGATTCTCATGCTTCTTATATCCTTTCCAAATAAATGAAACCTTACTTTTTCGGCCAAACACTTTTTAGTAACATTAAGAACGCTAATGGTAGCCTTTTCGTTTTGATTTCATTTCCAAAGTTATCACATATAGTTATCTTGAAGAGCGGTACAAACCAGATTGCAATCAACTCAAGTTCATCTGAAGAAAAGATAGTCAACTTATAGAAAGTTGTGTATCCAAAGATTCCTAACTTACTTTGAGAGGAACTTCCTCAACTTCCTTAATCCCAATATGAATAACATTTTCTTCCCCAACCTGGGCTTTCCACTCATCAATATCACTTAGATAGCGCTTGTATCGATACCAGTTATCATCGTTCGGACCATTACTTAAGAGGTAAGCTCTCGGATGCGTATCCAGGTTAAATTTTTGATCTCGAAAAACATTTTGTTTGGATAGGAAGAGTAGGGCTTCTGTTGTTCCAATCGTGGCCACCTCATGCGGTGTCAACAGTTCTCGACCAATTTTGGAGTTTTGCTTAGAACTGCTGGCATTTCTTCCTCTGCTCTCACTATAATTCTGATCATTCAAAGTTTGCTTCCCTGATCGCTCAGATAGGTACTTAAGCGTATCTAAGTCATTGGATCCTAAATAAAGAATAGCACCACAGTTATTGATAATCGTCTTTGTATTTTCTTTACCGTACAATACTTCAATCTGACTTTGAGATTGCACCATCATCTTGATAGAAATCTCTCGAGAACGAATAACAGAGATAATTGGTGGTAAATTAGGAATCTTCCCAATCTGACCAAACTCATCTGCCCACACCTGTAGATGTAATAGGTCTTCCTTGGTCTTTGTTGGATACTCACCTAATATAACTGCATCTGCTGTTTTTATTAACACATCAAAAATGGTACTAAAAAGAAGGGCAGATAAGAACTGATAAGCTGGATCCACTTCTGGAATATGAATAAAAACTGCTGTTTTCTCAATATTCCATTTTTCAATCTCAAGCGTATCTTTTTCAATAATCTTTCTCAGCTGTTCATGGTCAAACACTGAGAAATTAGTCGCAAAAATGGCATAAACAGAAGCCCGTGTTTGGCCATCAAAGTTTTTATTAAATAGCTCCCACTGCCTGCAGGCATAATTCCCTGGGCTCCTTCTCTCCAAGTCTTCAAACATCAATTCAACTGGACTCTCCGCCTCTGGATGATTCCTTCTCAATTCTCGAATCATATCTGTAACTTGCCCTAAATTAGGTAGATAGTGATCAAGCTGACCATCAAAATAAAGATAGCCAATTAGAGAACGCATGAGAAGTTTATTGGCTGCAGGCCAAAAAGGATCACTTTCATGGCCATTTCTGTTGAGAGACTCTGTAATTGCCTCTGCCACTCGGTCTATATCCATTTCATTATAAATATATCTAAAAACGTTGAAGCCATCTGAATTCAGGAAAGTAATCAAATCAAAAATCTTCATCTTATAGCCTTTTTCTACAAGTGATTTCCCTGTTTCATGAATCAAAATCCCTTTAGTATCTGTAGTTACAAAACTAGAGTTAGCTTGTAATATATTCGGTTTTACAGCACTACGTGTCTTTGAATCCCCTGTACCTCCATACACCAGAATATTTTTATTAATCTGATTTTCAAAGCTCAAGCGGTTATTAAATAGTCCCATCTGACTGTTCTGGGTAAAAATCATATTCTTTTCAGGTTCTTCGTCTCGGAATCTCATCAACTCTTCTCTTGTCGCAAAACGAGCTGATCCATGTTCCTCCCCATACCTGTACGTACCTGTATCCGATACTCTCAAATACAGCAGAAAAGCAATCAAAAATCCGCCCATACCAATTAATAAAGAAGCTGGAGTAAATTGAAAATCAAACCAAGATTTATCGTTTAGATGCTCATTCATCCAGTTAAGCTTTCCAAATCCAAATACATCTGTTACTGAATCAGTATTTGGTGCTAACAGCCATAGTTTAAAGAACCAATGAAAGAGGTAGAATAGACCAATTCCTAACAACAAATACGGTCTAAGTCTCCGTTTCTTCTTTTCTGTAATCACTTCATTTTTCCTCCAATCTGTGGTTCGATATTTTCTGGAAGAACAAACTCCTTCGTATGAATGTTTACCTGAAGCGAGTTAATTTTCTCTTGTTCAACTGCTTTGAAATGTTGCAATTTCTCCTCAAAAGAAGTCGTTTTCCCATTTTTTAGGTTTCGCTCATTGAATCCTTTAGTATCTCTTGTGATGCCTTCTAGGACATCCTTAAAGGCTTGTTCGACAACTCCTTTATCTTTTGCATTGAAAGCAAGAGTTGTCTTACCGTCAGGATGTGTATAAAAAGAAAAGCCAATCCCGTATTGGCCCAGTTCTTTTCGAACTGCCTCGAGATTGACTTCATTATGTAGTAATTGCTGGACTTCTTTCGTATCTGCCGTGGCCATGAATTTATTCCAGTCTGTCTCACCAGTAAAGAGGACATTTTCACCTCTGGCTTGATACATTTCAACTGCCTTAGAGCTAGCCAGGAAGAGTCCTTTTAAGATGATTTCGCCTGTCACAAGAGTTGCCCGTCCTAATTGAGCTACCACTTGTTCTTGTTCCATTTTAGCTCACCTCTTCAATTTTGAAATAAAGATCCTTCAGTTGACTAGCTTGTTTCTCTTTGGCAAGAATCTGTTGTCGCAACTCATTGATTTTATTTTGACACTCAATAATTTCCTCGTTTGCTTCCTTGATGAATTCTTCGTTAGACTGAATTTTATGTTTAATAGACTGCTTATAAGTGATGGTCTGAGCCTCAAAGCTATCAATGACCTCTGAAGGCAATTCTACTGTCGTCGCATGAGAAAGAGAGAAGGAAGTCTCAACATTGCCCTTATCTTCTTGTTTAACAGGAAGAGATCCATTTTCTTCCTGACTTGATTTTTCAACACTAGAAACTACTTCTTGTGTAGGTTCTACACGTTCTTCCTGTACCGCCTCTATTTCATCCAGTCTACTGAAGTGTTCTGTAATCCACTCATCAGATGAAAAGGCATCTTTATCTTCCAAAGGTACTTCCTCTCCAACCTCATCTTGAGGTTTCTGCGAAACTAGCTCAGCAATTCTTTGACGGGCCATATTCGCCTCTTTCTTTACCGTTAAATCTTCTAGCTTAGGATCTGGTTCTGGTTGGAATTCGGGTTGAGGTTGGGGTTCTGGTATGCCTTGTGAGGACTTCTTTTCTTTATGTTTTGCTAAAAAATGAAGAAAACCTCTTTTTTTCTTCCCAACATTCGTACCAAAATTTTCCAGTAACTGATCAATGATCCCAACAAAAGGTATTTCAAGACTTTCTTCTTGTAGGATTTCATCTTCAGGATTAAGAGAATAAAGCCGATAGGTTCCGGTTATTCTATTACTCTTCATTCGCTCGTTGATAATTTCTAGCCTTGATAACAACTCATCTCGTTGCTCAAATGTTTCCTCTTGATTAGTCAGTTGATTGATAATTTTATACATGGTTCACTCCTTGGTTACTTGATTGTGCTGGAAGAATTAACTCCTTCATTTCCTGATAGGATAAGCCACTTTCTTCTGATAGTGCCACAAAAAGCTGCGCTTCCAAATCTTTTTCTTGATTTATGTAATTCTTGATTTTGTTATCTGCTTCTTCTTTTTGTCGTTGCGCTTTTTCCTTATCTTTTCTCACTTTCTCAAGCTTACCTTCAAGTTGTTCTATTTTTTTATTCATTCAATTCTCCTTATTGGTTACTGCTGGTTGCGGTTGTTGGTTCAGAAGATGTAGGTGTTGCCGTTGATGTAGATGAAACTGGGGTCGAGCTTGAACTGCTAGTATCTGTATAGGTTCCTATACTTTGTCCTCTCGCTTCAGTCAATACAATAGGCTCTATTTTATTGATCAATAGTTTCCCTTCTTTTTCTACATAGGTTAACCGAATTGTAGTCTTAGTGCTACCAGTAAGCCCCTTAGAAGCTCTATTATCTTTCTCTGTTAGGGTGGTACTAGTATATTGAACCTGAGCTAAAGCAATTTTATGTTGTTTATCAATGTATATAGATCCTGATTCAAAAGCTTGGTCAACCACATACCCCTTATAGGTCTGATTAACTGGTTTCTGTTCTTCTTGAATAGTTTCCTGATACATGGAATCCGTCATAAAAGGCTTATAGCGTGGTCTATTCTCTTCTAAATCCTTTTTGGTATAGTAAGCAATTAGGAAGTCCTCGACCTGCTGTTCAGTAAGAGAAAGTTGTTCCTGCTGTTTCTCTTCTTTATCTTGCTTCACCTCTTCCTGCCTTTGACTAGTCTGTCTCAAATTCTGTTGTACTTGAGCAATAGAATAGCCCAAGACAATACATAAAACGGCAATGAATCCCATAAAAAATCCCTTTACCATTTTGATTAACTTTTGATTATACATTCTTTTCCTTTCTTATTTAGGGGTAACAAAATAGATACCTGATTGTGGTTTCAAGGTACGCCAACTTGATACATATAAACCACCAAAGTTCATTTCTGAAACTAAGAAGCTACCATCGCTATTAACGTACTCACAGAAAGCAACGTGACCATAGATTGGCGATGCCCCAGCCACACCATTCATGAATACAGCTGCAGAACCTGGTTTAGGAGTCGTTGAGATGTCATAGCCTTGCGCTTGGCCACTATCAACCCATTGATTGGCATTTCCTAAATACGGATAAATTCCTATTCCAATCTGGGCAAAACGGTTATAGACATACCAAGTACAATTTCCTAGTGCATAGGCATTACCTGAATAACCTTGACCCTCTAAAAGTGCTTGATCGGTAGGTAGTCCATAAGGTAGCTTATCTTTATATTCTGCTGGAACTTGCTTGCTAGAAACACCTGTTGAACCTCCTCCTTTATTTTTTAAGAAATTAAACCATTGACGAGCTGCATTTTGTCGTTCTAGAAGCTTATTACCTGGTACTCCCAGCCAAGCATTCAAGAAGTCCTCCGCAAGAGTTTCTACGGATCCAGTAGATGTTACAATTCTTCTGAATGCTGCACGTCTAGTTGGATCATCTTCCTCCAGAAGAAATTTTGTTTGGACTTCCGCAGACCAAATATCTCCATTCACAGATTTTGCAAAATTCCACAATGCAAGAGCACGGGGACCAGTAAATTGACCAATCCCAATCCCGATATAGTGTAAACCATTGACCATGTACCCTCCTTTATTTAAACGTAGATTCGGATACATAGCCTGGAAAGCATCCCAGTTACCAACTAGATTTTCTGCAGTTGGTTCTTTAGCAACTTTATCGAACTGATTATTGGTTAGAAAGTCTGTTTCATAGCGTTTAAAGGTGATGGAACTCTCAATATCAAATCCTCCCAAAACGGCTGCGATTCCTTCATCTGTTGCTTCTGGTATATTTTTTTTGATTGCATCCGCAAAAGCTCTTGCACGTCTTCCTTTATCTCCAGATGTTTCAATATTACTGACAACAGACGTTGCTTGGGTATATTCTACACGCTGGAAGTAAAAACCGACATTGACATAAGTCCAGCTCTTCTTGATATTCCCATCTTTATCTTTTTTGTTTGCACGATTAGGTTCTAGCTTTTGATAATAAACAGTTTGATTTCCTTCAGGTGCTACTTTCCCGATGATATCTCCAGCTTTAACATGATCACCTGTTTTATAGCGAATCGTATCTACATTCTTATACAGAAACTTGGAATCCTGATCACTAATTTCTATGTCACTCCCCTTAACTTCAACTTTCCCATCTAAAACAGCTAACAGAGACTGACCTCCTGAAGCCTGCAAAACAGAGCCATTAAAAACTTCCGTCTTCGATTTATATCCAAAACGCTCAATAATCTGAAGAGGTGCTTGTGATTCAGGTTGTTCTTCTGTATAAAATGGATTATCTAGTTCTTGAAGCAACATATATTTTCCACTATCTCTAGCAATTTCTAAGAGTTGTTTATACTCTTCTAGCTCATCCTTATCAAGCTTATAGAAATTATTTTTGGTATAAAGCTCTTCCATCGTTTTAAGATTGTCTTTATCCCCATTCAAATTCTTCCATAAGGTATCTAAGTAAAGTTTCCCACGATTCTGTTGTGAAAAATATTTATTCCCGTCTATACGAAGCTTATCTGAAATATCATCATACTTATAATTCAAGTATAAAAGTGGATCGTCAATTTTTGTCCAATAATCTACCTTGTCATTCGATTTTTCACGATCTAATTTTGAAAGATACAACCAGGTATCATTCATATCAAATTCATCTTGACGGGTAATTCCTGAACTACCGATACCAAGTATAGCCAGAAACAAAAGCAGACCAAAAGCAACCAGATAAGACTTTAAGCTAAATGGATTTTTGATAATAGCTTGAAGAGGTTTAGAACCTACACGGTAAAACTTCCTCGTTTTCTTAGCCACTTTCCCTGTTTTAGAAGCAGCCAAGCGTTTCTTATAATTCTGAATACGACGAGAGAGTTTTCCTTCCCAAGAAAATTCTCTTGGAGTTCGAGTGAAGCCCCTACCCTTAGCCTTATTGTAGACTCTATTTCCAAGGCTATAGCTCGATTTAACCATTCCTTGGCCAAGTTTACCACTATATTTCCCAATCGTTTTGATCCGTTTCCCTTGAATCTGAATATCCTGATACCGATATTTAGATCGTGCTATATCTGATAGTGTATCATCCTGATGCGCTGCAGAACTAGCTTGTTGACTCGCAGAACGTTCTAAAGCCTGTTTCGTAGCACGGAACAGCTTCTTCTTGCGTGAACCACCATTAACCTCTTGAGCGACTTTAAAAGTTCTTTTAGAAGTTTTTTTCTCCAGTTTTGCCTTATCTAATTCCTGCTTAAGAAAGTCCTGCTTTTTAATTTCTTCTGGACGAAGTGTCTTTCCTTCTTTTCCAAGATTTCTTCTTTGTTTCTGGATATTCTTGTACTCTTTTTGTATTTTCTTGACCTTGTTCTTAGAAGCTCGAAATTGGCTACGACTTTTCTTTACCAACTGACGTTTAGAGTGAGTCTGTGATTGTAGCTTCGTAAGTTGTTTTGCGCTATCTTGTTGAACCGTTCTGTAATTCTTACGAACTTTTTCTAGCTTTCGATCTAACCTATGACCGATTGTTTTTGGTCTGCTTTTCTCCTGATCCATAGTGAGACTCCTAAGCATCTGTTGCGACTAATTTATATAACTTAGTATTCTTTGGTATTGGATTTTCAAATGGCACTACAACTGGCCCAGCTACGATTAAGCCAGTACCTTTAGCTTTTGGCCGTGCTAAGTAGCGAATCTGTTTATCAGTCAGATTGACAATCTCTTTTAGGATAGCCAAATCTTGGGGTTTTTGTTTGAGTAAAATCATAAACTCACTATTTGAGAGTAATTTCCGACCTTCTTCAACAGCAGCTAACGTTTCTACGTTCTGGGTGATTCCTGTTGGAATCGCACCATATTTCCGAATCCGTGAATACAACGTAGTAAAGAAGTCTGCTTGAGCCTTATTTTTAAATAGAATCTGCATCTCATCAAAGTAAACCCATGTAGTACATTTCCCTTGATTTTCTACAATTTGATTCCAGATATAATCCTGAATCACCATCAAAGCAAACGGCTTCAACTTATGAGACAACTTCTTCAGATTAAAGATAACAAAGCGATGATTGAGATCCACGTTGGTATTGTGAGCAAAAATATCCTGAGAACCAGTTGTATAGGTCTCTACTGCTAAAGCTAAGTCTTGTGCTTCGGGTTCGGGTTGTTCTTTCAAGACCTGGTGCCACTCTTTTAATGTTGGGGTAAAATTCTCCGTCAAATAGCGTTCATAAGTCACACCTGTCACTCGGTCAATAATCCCAATCTGTGCATCTGTCACCTCTGACAGAATCGATTCAAACAATCCCATCAACAAGTTTGCTTTATCCCCTATTGGATCGTCATCCTCATCATCCAAACGATCCAGATCTGGTAGATCCAAAAGATTGATATGTGTTTTAGAACCAATCGAAATATCCACTATCTGAGCACCGAAAGCACGGCCAATATCAGAATATTCATCTTCGGGATCCACGATGATAACTCGGTCTTCTGGATATTTCAGTAAAGTTGGAATAACTTCTCCACCCTTTATTGTTGTAGATTTACCAGATCCTGAAGAACCTAACACAACTCCTGAACCCGTGTTCAAATCACGTTTTCGATCTAGTGTAATGATATTGTTTGATAACTGATTTTGACCATAGTAGCGAGCGAGTGAGCTTTCAGACTTCAAGTCCACGTTGGTAAAAGGAACTTGCGTAGCAATATTAGCTGTCGTCATCTTTCTCATAAAATTCTTCTTCACATTCAAGAAGCACTCACCGATAGGTAGAATCGTATTCAAAGCCTCTTCCTGGTAATAATAAAGATCTTCAAACTCTACCCCTAATTTACGGCCAGCACGCTTAATCTTTTGCTCATTACGTTGTAATTCCTCTTGGCTCTCTGCCTTAAAATACACTGCAATCAAACCAGAGAAGATTTTCTGATCATACTCAGTAATCTCGTCTCGCCACTTCTTGGTAGCTTCTGAGATTTCTTGGTCACGACCAGCAACCACTGCATCATCAAAGATACCAGATTGAGCGGCCTTACGTTTAGAACGAAGTTTCCCAATTTCAGCATCTGTTTCTGCATCGTCAATCTTCTCTAAGATTTCAACGTTCTCATAAGGTTCTGCATGAATAGTAATAGCTAGTTCAAATCCTAGTGTTGTTAAATCCCGAATAAGCCGATCAGACATCCAGTTTGGATAGCGGTGGGCATAGAGTACCTTGACCCAACTATCATCTATAATCATGCGTTTTTCTTGAAATTCAATCCTGTTTGGCGCAATAAATGATTTAGTAGATAAACCTGTCAAAGCAATTTCTTTATAATCAAAATTGACATATGGATTACCTCGTAGTAGCTCAGAAAAGACTTTTAGGCGATCCAAACCATTCATATCCCTAAATGTAATATCAGCCTCCTGGAACTGAGTCCCTAGGGAAACTCCAATATCTTGTAGGATCAACTGAGCCTGTTTTCGGTCATCCGCATTCGTTGAAATGGTCACATACTTATGTACCTCGAAGTTGTTAGCATGTGTTGTAAACCGTTCCTTAATCATCTCATTCAACTCCTCACGATAGTCATCGTAGCCATCGTTTGTTTCTTCAAACAAGATATTCTGCAAGGAGTTATCCGATACTCGACGGTTAATGACTAGGAGCTGGTAGTTACTGCCCTCATCCAGTGAATTAAGAGCATCCATCGTTGTATCGATGATGCTCTCTTTTTCATCTTGTTGAGCTGTCGAGTAAGAAGCATCCCCCAGCATAAAGCTACGAGAATACTTCTCACGTGCAATATGCATCAATCCATCTTCATGGAGCAGTGTATAATTGATGGTGTTTTGTGTCGTAGGTTTCATCTGGCGACGCAAACGATCAATTTTTTTCTTTTCTGCGTTTTCTAGTTTTTCTCTTTTGCTTTTGAATAAACTCATCTTTCGTATACATTCCTACCTTTCCAAATTCTGTCTCATAGGTTCGTTGTTGGATTCGGAAAAAGAAATTGATTTTTTCTTTAATCCGCATTCGCTTGGTCATGCCTGTACCGTACATTCCTCCAGGAACAACAAATAGAGCATCCCAAAGATAGATATACCAATCAGGTAGACCAAAGAAGTAAATAGCAATTGTCCCTGAGACAGCTATTAGCAAACATACGTATAAAACAAGCATTCTAGTAGTTAGGCTAAATAGAATTGGCTTGTCCTCATTTTCAAATTCTCTTAAAAATTCTGATCCAATTTTTTTCAATTAGTTTCCTTTCATAAAACATAACATTTATCAATTCTAATTTCTCTATACATGGATTATACTCCTAAAAGTTGTTTGGCTTTTCGACTAGATCCAACCATTACAAAGATATAGATAACTCCTTTGGCAATTGACGCAAAGGCTGTTCCCCAAGTACCATTGTCTGCAGTCGTAACCTTGAGAAGATCTGTTGCCACAATCGAATCGTATACAACAGAAACAATAATTAGGATGACACCAATAAGGGCGGATGCCGCAAAATATTTCAAGAAGTTAATCGTAACAGATCGTAAAGAATCCATCATAAAGAAGGCTACTAACAATGGAGCTAGGGCTTTAAGCATATACAAATCCAAGTAACGTAAGAAAACAATAATTCCTAGAATAATGTTAGAAACTTTACCAACAATAAAGCCAACAAATCCAATAATTTGTTTTTCAAACCAACCTTTTCCACCAGAGATGTTTGAATCAATGGTCGTTGTGACTGTTGGTGCTACATGGGCAATTACTTTTACAATAATATTAAGTAATTCCAGAATGGCATCACAAATTTGGGATGAAGCAGAGATCATAATGAAAGCAAATAAATATTTCATTAAAGCCTCTAACCAAATCTTCTGTGTTAATGCTCCCCCTCTCGACTTGACCATTTGTGACCACGATGCCATTTCAAACCAGAAAAAAAGACCTAAAAGGATATACCCAATAGGTCTGACTGCATCAGCCATTATATTTACAGCTTGGTTTGTCGCAGAGCTGTAACTGGAAAGAGAACTAGTTAGCTCTCTAATATCTAAATTCATAGGCTACTCCTAAAATTTTAGCTGAGACAGTGATGCAACGACTGCGGCCGCAATCCCTGCAGAAGCAACGGCCAAGAATGCACCATTAATCATAGAATCAGAACCATCATCTTGTCTTTGCTTATCTTTATTCTTTCTTCCTTGAATATAATCAACCGCACCATTCCAGATCCAGATAAGACCTGTGATTGTTCCAACTACACCTAGACCAGTAATAATTTTTGTAATGATTTCCATTTTGTTTTACCTCTTTTAATTTCTTTTTTATAACAAAAGGCACTACAGAAATTTCTACAGTGCCAAACACAATACTATTTTTATAATTCATCAAATTCTTCACGATAAATCGTCCGAACAGTAGCTACTAGAAGAGTAAGTACTATCATAATGGTAGCTTCAATATGTGGATATGGGAAAAAACTAACTGCCCCTTTGGGAGCTTCAAATATTTGACCAGAAGTCATCCATGGTTCAGTGGACCACCCCATAATATTAGGATAGTACCATCCAAGAATAGCTGATAAAAATTTTTCACTGGATTCTTTAAAAAGATAGTGTATGCCAGCTAACAACGCAATTAACACAAGTGTCAGGCATATCTTTCCTATAATCCAGAATAAAAACATACCGACAGCTGATTTCACAACATTAATACACCAAAGAATAATATAAAAGGGAGCTGTAAAAATCCTAATGATAGCTACCCATAACCAGGAATGATCATTCCCAAATTTCATAATCCTACTCCTCCACGATTTACCATTATTATACCATAAAAATAGCTTATTTCAAAGGTTCCTAGAGTATTCTAAGCCTCTTTTTTCTTGCGCTTGCTGTAGAGCAAGCCTGTAGCAACACTTCCCATTGCTAGAGCAGCTAACAGCAATTCTGCAGAAGCCTGCTCACCTGTAGATGGCAGGCTTCGTTCTGGTTTTTGCGGATGTTCTTCAGGAGTTTTTGGCTCTTCTGGAGTATGAGTCACAACCGTATTGGAAACAACTTCCACACCGTTAACTGTATGATAGTAAGTGTTTTCTACAGTTCCTGACTGAATGCGTGTCATTTGTAGATATACCTCTGCTTGAAACTCTGATGTCTCTAAAATTGACTTCAAGAAAGCATCATCAAAGCTAATATCTACTTTACCTTTAGCCTTGTCTACAACTTGACTGGTGAACTTAGTTAATTCATCACCAGCTTTAAATTTTTGACCGTCACTTGTTTCAAAATCTACAGCAGCAAATACCTTGTAGATACTCTGATAATCATCATGTGTTTCATCGTAGTCATCGCTAAATTTATACTCAAATAACTGTTCTGAGCGATCTTTTGGCACTAGGGAACCAACTAATTTGTAATTAAATGTTTGATTCAGTTTGACCTCTTTTCCATCCAAGCTTTCTTTGCTTAGATGGTCGATCACTACATCTTTCTTCGGTTCAATCTTTGGAACATTATTGACTACTGTTTCAGTCACATAGGACATCCCAAAATCAATTTGATAGGCTGTATTTTCATACTTACCACCTGTTTTACCAAACTGTTCTTTGACTTTCATAGGGTTGATAATGGTAATTGTATCACCTGTTTGAACATACTTAGCGTAGAACTCTTCAGGTTTCTCCGCTTCCCAAACTTGGAATGCACCTTTTGGTTTAAATCCACGTTCAGTTAAAGCGTTACGAACTACTTCTGGTGCTTTTTCAATACTTTCATAAATAGCGTATTTCAAACCTTTTACTTCTTGACCTTTAGAATCAGAAAGTTTAATACCCTCAGAAAGAACATCAAGAACATCTTCTGGGTAATCATCAGCAATAAAGAAACCTTGTGCAATACGAGACTTATCAGCTTGGATACCCTTGTATTGTGAGTAATCAGCAGTTACATGGTAGTAGTTGGTTGAACCAGCAAATACTTGCTTACCGTCAATGTTCACTCCAACTTTGTTGAAGTTCGCTTTCTTAGGACTTGGTTTCACTACTTTGTTCACTACTGTTTCAGTTACCATTGCAAGACCGAAATCAAGTTGGTAAGCAGTGTTCTTGTACTCAGCTACCTTACCTAACATTTCTTTACGAACTGTCATAGGGTTAGTAATCGTAAGCACCTCACCTGTTCTTACATACTTATTGTAGAACTCAGTTGGGTTTTCAGCAGTCAAGACTTGAATAGCACCTTTAGGTGTGTAACCCGCAGATTTAAGTGACTCTTGAACTCCTTTAGGCGCATCTGCAAGAGTCTTGTAAACAGTTGATTTCAAACCTGTTACAAAGTTGCCTTTAGAGTCTTTTACAACAATTTCTTTCTCATTAACTGAAACTGCCTCTTCTGGGAAGTCATCAACGATGTGGAAACCATTAGCAATTCGGTCAGCGTCCGATTCGATACCCTTGTATGAACTGTAATCAGCAGTCAATGTGTAGTAGTTGACTGTTCCAGCTACTACTGGTTTACCGTTAATGTTCACACCAACTTTATTCAAGTTTTGTTTGTGCGGGTTTGTTTTAGGAACGTTGTTCACTACTGTTTCCGTCTCAGCAATCAAACCGAAGTCTAATTGATAAGCAGTGTTTTGATACTTAGCTCCTGTCTTATTCAAATGAGCAAAGACCGTCATTGGATTCTTAACAGTAAGTGTTTCCCCTGTTCTTACATACTTGTTGTAATAAGCTACTGGATCAACTGCTTCAAGAACTTGAATAACACCTCTAGGTTTAATATTTCTCTTAGCAAAGGCTTTTTGAACCTTTTCAGGAGCGTCTGCTAGAGATTTGTAGATAGTTTGTTTCAAACCTTCTACTTCTTTACCTTTAGAATCAAGAACTTTCACGTCTTTTTCATTGATTGATACCGCTTCTTCTGGAAAGTCATCAGCAATGAAGAAACCATTTTGAATCTTATCATCATCTGCCTCAATGCCTTTGTATTGGTCGTAGCGGATTGTCAATTCATAGTGGTTTGTAGACCCTGCAAGAACTTGTTTACCGTTAATATCAACATGAGCTTTGTTGAAGTTCGCTTTGTTTGGTTTAGGAGCTGGTACACTATTTACAACAGTCTCAGTTACTTTCGCAGAACCAAAGTCAAGTTGGTAAGCAGTATTTTCATACTTAGCACCAGTTTGATTCAAGTGAGCTTTAACTGTCATAGGAACAGTGAGGGTTAATACTTCACCTGTACGAACGTACTTGTTATAAAACTCTGTACGATTTTCAAATTCAATTACTTGAATAGCGCCTTTTGGTTGATACCCTTGAAGTTTAAGAGCATCTTGAACTTCTTTAGGAGCTTCAACTACCGATTTGTAAACTTTAGAGGTATAACCTTTGACTTCTTGACCTTTAGAATCAACAACCTTAATACCGTTAGGTTCAATATCAACTACATCTTCTGGGAAGTCATCCACATAATAGAAACCTTTCGCTACACGTTCCTTTTCAGCTTCAATTCCTTTGTAGTCAGAGTAATCAGCAGTTAAAGTGTAGTAGTTTGTAGAGCCTGCCAAGACCTGTTTCCCATCGATGTTAACACCTTCCTTGTTAAGATTCTTTTTGGTTGGTTTAACAGTAGGAACATTATTTACAACTGTATCAGTTTGATAGCCATTACCGAAATCAACTTGGTAAGCCGTATTCTCAAATGATTTTCCTGTATTTCGCAATTCTTCCTTAGTTACCATTGGATCAATAATTGTAACAGATTTTCCTGCCTTGATATATTGGTTATAATAGGCTTCTGGATCATCCACTAAAAATACTTGGAAAGCTCCCTTAGGCTTAATCTCAGAACTATCTAGAAAGGCTTTAACCTTATCATTATCAACAGATTCAATAGAATTATACTGATACACTGAAATACCAGAAACTTCTTTTCCTTCGCTATCAATATAACGAATATCTGATTTATTAATAGTCACTGCCTCTTCTGGATAATCATCAATCGCACCAAAGCCTTTTAGAATAGCAGATGGATCTGCCTTTATCCCTTTATACTGATCATAATCCAAGGTTATATGGTAGTAATTCGTTGAACCGGCTAGAACTGTCTTTCCATCGATGATAACACCATCCTTGTTATGATTGTGTTTGAGAGGTTTGATTAAGTTGTTATTCGGATTGTCAGGATCATTCGGTTTACCTGGGGTTGTTACCTTAACAATATTTGAATAAGACTCAAATTCATTGTTTAAGTTCAAATGGAAGTTATTCTTATAGGTTGCACCATCATTTGTTACTGTACCATAAACCTTAAGAACTGGAGTTTTATAGGCTTTACTTAAATCAGTATTTACTTTTACTAAACCTTCAGCTTTAAGTGAACCTTTCAACTGATGCTTATCTTTATCGTAAGTTACAGTAAAGTCTTGGTTTTGAGCAACAGTTTTTGCTAAATCAAGTAGATACCCTTGAGGTAAGTTGTCCGTTAACTCATAGATTGTAGTTTCTTTTCTGTTTGCTGCAAGAGGTTTAGTTTCCAACTCCCAAACAACTTCTGATAACTTAGGTACTGACGAATTATTCACATTTGTACCTGCAGAGTTCTTAACTAACTTTTCTACAGTAGGCGTAGTTCTCAAGCGAGTGTACGTAACCTCAACTACTCTTGGTGTTGTAGACTCACTTGGTTTAAGTGGTGGTTTTGGTTCCTCTAATTGATTAATGATAGAACGACCACCCCAAAGTTGGAAGGTGTAACCAGCTGCGAAGATTTCATCATCGTTATCATCTTGTTGCCCGTTAGCTCTACGCTCATCATTCCAATACTTACGGTAAGAAGCTGATTGTGATTCTGTGTATGTATGTAAAGGTTTATCTCCGCGCAATAAGTAAGTTAAGTGTTGGATAGAACCGTGACCTGCACTTATAATTGTTCCTTCTGGAGTTGCTCTGTAATCATCTACATCGATATAATCAGGATCGCCAATTTTGTAACGTTCCAACCCAGTTGGATCATTATGTTTGTAAACCCCATCAGTTTTTACACCCATCCAATGTGTTTGTCCATTGACTGTAGTTTCCTTAACCAGAGAATCCGTTGGATTGATTACAACACCTACCCCATTGTCACCATAAGTATGCCGCACTGCCTGTGCGTAATCTAAATCAGAGTAGATATTAATATCCCCTAAATCAATAGCTTTACCCGACTTCTCATCAAAGTAATGAATATCCCACTCAACGTTAGTGTAATTGTAAGGATTAAAGTTTACAGAAGAAATATCCGTATCAGTTTTAGCTTTATTCCACCAAACATTCAAACGAGTATAAGTTGAAGGGTTGCCTACAATTTTATGCGCTGGTATAGGATTATTACGAGCCACAAATCTTGCAGAAATTGTTTTTCCAGTTTTTGTTTTACCAACATTATGTAAAGTGAAGATAGAGCCTTGTTTGATACCTGTAATTACAGAACCACCATAAGTTCCTTTAGAATCAGAATGTCCATAAAAGTCTTTATTCTCTAAGCGATCATGTTGCAAATCCTTATCTAAACTCATAGTTGTGTTAGCATTCGCACCTAAAGCACCATCCACAACTTCCAATTCTGGATTGGCATCGAATACTGCTGTTAACTTAGAATAGTAATCCAATGAGCCACGTTTCGACTCATCAAATTCACCATAAATAGTAACACCGTTTGCGCCACCTTGAACTCTCTTACCTCTTAGCTCAGCTAACTTGCGATTGTACTCAGCTAAGTCTTTATCATACTGATCTTTAGCTTTGTCATAAGAGTCTTGCTTTTCCTTTTTACGAGTTTCTACTTTCTCAGACTCGTCTACAATAGTGGTTGCTTGCTTGTCGTAACTAGACTCAATTTCAGCAGTTTTCTTAGCTAACTCATCAGAATTAGTCACCAAACCACCATCAACTTCAGTTTCTTTTACAATTAAACCTGCTTTTTTTGCAGCAGATACCGCAGACTCTACTTTTTCTCGGTTAACAGTAACTTCAACAGAACCTGTTGATTTTTCTGCACTACCTTGGTCTTTTGTAGAATCCACCGTTGGGGAGTCTTGTAAACTTTTCGCATTTGTAGCAGGATTTGGATTTACTCGTTCATCTGCTCTAACTGGACTAGTCATCAATCCTAAGGTAGCTAGACCAAGAATCACTCCACATGTTCCCCATCGTCGTGTTTTTCGGATTGAACCGAAAGCTCGTGTCTCATTATTAAATTTCATTTTTTCTCCTTAATTTTTAATATAGTATTCAATATTATTCACTTTCGACATAATTTGAAGGAGCTCTCGCCCTAAAATATATAATTTCCATTTCTTTCTCCAACAAAAAAGTCACCAAGAAACCTTGATGACTTTACTTAATTTAATTTTCCTTAGATTCTCGTTTGATTTTCAACAAACTTAAAAGTGAAATAGTTAACATTCCAAAGAACCAAAGACTGGATGATTTTTCCCCCGTCTTAGGTAATTCATATCTTGCAGCAGGTGCTTGATAGACTGGATCCTTAACTTTTGCAACTTGTTCGTGCACATACTTCGCAGTCTTACCATTTTGAACTACTGTAGTAGAATGAGTTCCATCTTGTTCAATACTTGCTTGCTGAACTGTCAACTCTTTTTGATGCTCAATTTCTTGCTGTGCTTCCAGATAATCATGATAAGCCGACAACAACTCTTTATGAGCCTCTAATACCTTTCTTTGTTCTGCTTTTGCAGTTTCTAGTTTTGCTAGTGCTAACTCAAGAACGGATTTCTTTTCTTTCAAAACTTCTTGAGCAGATTCAAGATTCAGTTTTGCATTTTTTAAGAGTTGTGGGGCATTTTGCAAAACTTCCACTCGCTCTTTTGATGCTTTCAAGGCTTCAGTTGATTCTGAAAGTAAGGCTTGACGACTGAGGACAAGTTCTTTAATTCGAGTAAGTTCACCTTGTTTAGCAAACAATGCCTCTTTCTCAGCAGTCAAAGCTTCATTCAGTGATTTCCATTCAGTTTGTTTTTCAGCTAGTTTATCTTCAGCTAACGCAAGTGCTTCACGTTTGTTTTGTACGTCTGCATTCAACTGTTTCAAAGCCTCTTGCGCTTGTTTGTTTTCTAAACTAGCTTTTTCAAGATTTGCTTCCGCCTGCTTTAACTTATCTTCTGCTTCAGGAGTTTTTAAAGCAATATTCTGAATATCATTACGATTAGTCACTGTATTTTGCGCAGTAACTTCTGCTTGAGTATATTCTGTCTGTGCTTGTTCTTTTCTAGCTTGTGCATCCTTACGATTCGTTTCCGCAGTATCATAAGTACCCTGAGCCTGTGCCACAGAGTTCCTAGCTACTTGAATTCTTTCCTGAAGACTAGCTAGATTGTTCTTAGTATCAACTTTAACATTTTGATGGAAACTATTTTTCAGCAAATCAATTATTTTAGAATCTGTTCCAACATAGTGCATCGCAATCAGACCAAGATCTGTCTTTCGGGTTGCTACACCAATATACTGCATCGTAACCGACTCACGATCAAGTCCTGCAAAGTTTAAAGCATGGCCCCAATTAGCATGCTTATCATAAAACAGCATCATAATCACGTTTTCGTATGCCTGTTGTTTCAGATCAGCTAATGTGACTACATCATCTGCATTTTGAAAGCCAATGTTTTCAGCAAGTAGACCTTGATCACCTTGATTCAAACCAACTTCTTTCGCAACAGTGTTCAAAGCATCTAGGTCATGCCCGTACTGATTAGTTGATAGCTGAGTTGCTTTCTGTGCCACTTTCTGCATATCTCGATTCACTAAAACTGGAATATCATCTGTTCCCATCAATCGACGGAAATCATTAATCAAATGTGCATTGAAAATTGCAAGTTCATCTTGAACTTCAGCAGATAAATGATTGACATCAGCAATCACAGTCTTTTTATCTGCTTCACTGGGCTTAAATGGAGAGTTTGTATTACCGTAATAAGTCTCACCACCGTCTGGAGAGCTAAATCCAGCAGCAGTCATTCCTTTCTTGGCAATTTCATTTAATTTATTTGAATTTTCTTCAGTCGGGTTATTGAAGTAAGCCTTTAAAGATTCAGCATAGCCAGCAGGATAAGTGATAGAGGTTGTTGTCAAACTATCCCGAATACTTTGAGCCTTAGATAGATTTTCTTTAGCTACTCGATACTGATTTTCAGAGTTAGTAGCTTTAGTAATCGCTTGATCTAAATCCTGCGCTTTCACCAACCTAGTTCTTTCTGTACTCGTTACCTCTGCTTCTGCCTGTTTCAGTTTAGAAGCACGTTGTTCATCCGCTTTTTTAGCAGTCACCAAATCTTCTTGAGCTTGTGATGTAACTTTTTCGCTCATTTCCAAGTTTCGCTTAGCTGCTTCAGCGTTGGCAACAATACCTGAAACTCCAGTGCCGTCTAAAATAGCTTGTTTTTCAGCTACAATTTGTTCTGCATCTGTAACTTCTTTTGTTTTGTCAACAAGTTTTCTAGTAGCTTCTTTGACATTTGCTTCCTGATCAGTAACATTCTTTTCAGCTAGCTTTTGTTCCTCTCCAGCAGAGGTCAGTTCTTCTTTAGCCTTCTTCTCAGCAGCCTCTTTTACAGAAACATCTTCTTTTGCATCCTGGATATTTTTAGGAGTAGCTTCCTTGACAGCTTTCTCCGCTTGAGTAACAGCTTCTGTAGCTTCTTCAACTACTTTCTCTGCATCGTTTACCTCGTTTTGATTAGATTTTACAATCTCCTCCTGTTTTTTTACAGCTGCGTTTGCCTGTTCCACATTTGCTTGAGAGAGTGCGACATCAGTTTCTGTAGCTGTTTTTTGAGTTGCAGTCTTCTGTTGGTTACCTGAATTTGGCTCTAAAGGTTTTACTTCTTCTGCGGAAGCTTGAGTTGTTGTTCCAATCGCTGCTGTTGCGATTGCGCTCGCCAATAAAACTTTCTTAACTTCATTCATCATTTCCATTTGATTTCTCCTTTTTGTTTAAAAACGTTCTTAAAATATTTATTTTATGCTTTTATTTTACCATTTTTAGAGTTTTTTCTCAATTTTTTCTTGATTTTCATTCATCTATCTGCTTAATCAAAGATAGGACATTTAGAACATATCAAATCTCCTCTCCTTAATGAAACAGATAGATGAGGACTCTATCTGTTAAATTTTACAGCTAGGTCGGTGATAACCTTTACCGGTTAGTTGTAAGATAGTTTTATTACCTTGCTTAATTCGTCTGGCAACTAAAATATCTCCACGTTTAATAGTGCGTATATCTCTATAGATTTTAGAGTATTCTGCAATCATTTCAACGGTTTGAAGTTTTCCAGCCACATATCCTTTTTTTGGAATAAGACCATACTTACTAGTTAATTTCATTTCTTCACCACTTGCAAGCCGTGCGGTTGCATCACCTTGCAAACCTAGTTGTCTTAAGTCAGTGAGTGTAACCTCACTAGTTGATTTTATTTGATTCATATTGTCCTCCTTTTTGAATCAAAGGCTGATTTACAGCCATGCCGAGTTGATGCCGTACATCTCTACTGTGTTTTTTACGCACGATTTTTAGTTTAGAAATCGCAAACTCTTTCGTCTTACGGGACAAGTCAACCGTGACTTTACATAATGCAGTCAGCACTAGATATACTTTCTAGATACACACCGCCCCTGTTCTTCTTTTTATGCCTAGACTGCGCTAATCGGGACAGTGGGGATATTCAATTTTCAAAGAACAAGAGTAGTTTTAGGACTTGCTCAGGTCAGATATCACATATAAAAATTACTTTCTGAATAATTATTTTAATGATTTTCAATACACTTTCGAGCGTTACTATTGTAAATCGCAAGTAACCCATTAAAAACATATTCAGCAATTACTTCTGATGAACGGGCAAATCGCATATTTTCTAAAGCATATCGGTAGCGTTCTTCAAATGGCATCATGATATAGGCTGCCATCGTATCTGAGTAATTTTCTTCTAAAAGTTGAGAATAAACTAAATCATAAATATAATCCTTATCATACTTGCTAGCTTTATCAACTTTTCTGGAAAGTCTGTCTTGTTTATTATTTTGTGAATTTCTAGGGAACCTCTCCTCGTCCTCCTCAGAAATAACTAATTCAGTGTCTTTATTATTAGTCTCACTATATTCAGTATCGTTAGGGTCTAAATTTGACACCAGCCCCGTATAAATCTGACACCTCCCTGGTGTTTTTTTGACACCCCCCTGGTCTAAATCTGACACCCCCCTAGTATCAGATTTGGAATCACCTGATTTATCAACCATTCTAGCAACTGTGTCATCTTGCAAAAGACCAAGGTAAATTCGGTTAGCTAGATTTCCTGATTTACTTGTAGATTGTTGAACCTCATGAATTAATCCATACTCTGTGAGTTGCTTCTTAATTCTTAATAGGGTAGATTTCGAGCAACTTAGTATCTTCATCAAATTAGAGTTGGAATAAACCAGATAAATATTTCCATTCTCATCAATCCAATTATTCTTGAAAGAAAGATCTAGTCTATCTTTAAGCATGGCATAAGCGACTTTTGCATCTAACCTCATATCCTCATAAATAGGATTTTCAAACAAAACCTTTGGTAAGGCATAAAAGCGATCAGATGTCTGATAATGGCTAGCACTAATAAACTGAATTTGTTTCATAAATTACACCTCTTTCAGTCTAAAGTCACCATTCATGGTAAATCCTATCAACCCAAAGGCCTCAAGTTCTCCTATAGTTCCTATTATTTCTTGCCGTGTTGAACCTGTTTCCTTCATCAAAAACTGGATTATCATCTCTCTTGAAATTTTCTCCTTACTTTTTCGTCTCATAATTTTTCCTCCCAAAATACAAAAAAGAACTAACGGATTTTCCGTTAGTTCAATATTTTTTATTTATCTCAAAACACTAGACACTTACATAGCAGAATTCCTAAAAAAATCGCAACCAAACCACCTAGGTAGGTCAAAGTCAGGTAAGAATAAAAGACCTTCTTATCACTTAACAGTCTTTGAAGTTCGTCATTCAAGGTCGAAAAAGTCGTCAGACCTCCACAAAATCCAGTTGCTAGAATAGCATAGACTTCCTTAGATTCCACATGATTGTAGAATAATCCAATTAAAAAACAACCCAAAAGATTGGCTATGAGCGTTCCGAGGGGTAATTTAGAAGCTTGATTATAGCGGGAAAAGAAATACCGTACGAGCGCTCCGCAGCCACAAGCAATTGCAAGATAGACCATTACCATTTTTTCCTCCCCAGACAATAGGCCAAGAGCAGGCCACCACCAATGCTCAAAAGCAAATATAGGACTAAACTAAGATAACGCCCTGTATCAAGCAGTTTCACAGCATCAAGCATGAGACTGGAAAAAGTTGTCAGCCCCCCACAAAAACCAGTCCCCAGAGCTAAAATAACGCCTATACTGGTTCCCTTATAGAGCAAATAGCCCTTGACAAGATAAACCAGGCAGAAAATTCCCAGATAGTTGACAAAGAGAGTGCCCCAAGGAAAGTCAGGACTGGCTGGTAACCAAGTGGAAACAAGGTAGCGCACAAGTCCGCCCAACATGGCAGATAGAAAAATTCCTAGCGGATAAAATGGTTCTTTTTTCATTTGATGTTTTGATCCTGATAATCACGCGAACGTTTGAGTATGTCCGAAAAAGTCGAGACAATAGTTTCCTGATAGCGCTTGTCCTCTACACGACTTCTAACCTTTTCAAAAATAGCTTCTTCTCTCTTAGTATCTAAAATCGGTTTACCTGAAGCTTTCTTATAGGCAACTACACCCTCAACCAAATGCATTCGTTCTTCTAAGAGCTTGACGATTTGGTCGTCGATTTGATCAATTTCTTGGCGAATAATATCTAAATCCATACAGTCTCCTCCTTTATTTGAATTATTGTATCAAAAAGCCACCAAATAGGCTAGTAAAATCCCAACTCACGATAAGAAAAATGCACTGATTGATTGCATCAGCGCACGTTTATGCTTATCCTACTTTAGCAGCCAATTCTTCTGCGAATTGTTCCAAGCGTTCAATGTCTTCTTCCTCAGCAGAGAGATCAACTTTAACACACTCTGAACCTTTTTCTGC